>Ga0208900_1000060_pt1 | contig 63366 bp, 43 predicted proteins | sample AntAceMetag02UKK_FD_184763 | JGI IMG/M metagenome (GOLD analysis project Ga0208900, IMG submission 184763) | Saline lake microbial communities from Ace Lake, Antarctica - Antarctic Ace Lake Metagenome 02UKK (SPAdes) (version 2) | ecosystem: Environmental > Aquatic > Non-marine Saline and... | reverse complement strand
GCGCAAAAGTACGAACAATTACCGATAACGCCAAGCACCGTACCTCACTACAAACACCAATCCAAAAAACGCATACCTGATTTTGTGGGCGTTATGAATTTTCATAGGGCAAAATAGGGGCAAAATAGGGGCAAAATATTTTTTCAGAGTGGTGTTACAGCCAAGTTGGGTTAAATAAAATGAATAATAGTAAAACCAAATAATTTTACAGAAATGGATGCAATAATTTATAACAATTTGTTCGAAACCAAAGGGCAGGAATACCTGATTATCATCGCCTTTTTTATTGTTCTAATATTCTTTTGGTTTGTCATTAATAAGAAAACAGACGTGGTAATTAAAATTAATGAGGCAATCGGGAACCTGACCGCACGAATACAGAATATTCCCCAAGGGCTATTTTACAGTCGAACGCATACGTGGGCATTCCTCGAAGAGTCGGGTAATGCACGAATTGGCCTGAACGATTTCCTGGCTACCGTAATTGGGAACGTAAAGATAAATATGCTCAAAGCACCCGGTGAATCAATTAATAAAGGCGAGGTTCTGGCCGAAATGTATCAGGGTGATAAACGCCTGGAAATAGCATCTCCAATTACAGGAGCAATTATTAAAACCAACCCGACAGCCATCGGTAACCCCAACGCTTTGTTCAACGATCCATACAGCAAGGGCTGGCTTTGTGCGGTAAAACCAACACAATGGAAGGCCGATACAAATTCGTTTTTGCTGGCGAATGATGCTTCCAAATGGATGTTGGGCGAAATAGACAGGTTCAAAGATTTTTTGGCGGTATCGCTCGCGAGGTACTCTTCTGAGCCAGCTTTACCCACATTACAGGAAGGGGGTGAAATTAGGCCACACGTGCTTGATGATATGGATAAAGAAATCTGGGGGGACTTCCAACGTTCCTTCCTCTCATAATCGAAAATATACACAAAAACAAAAGGGGGTTGATGTGATATTTCGTATCTTGCAAACCGAAAATCCGGCGAACAAAACTGTTGATTGGATATTACACACAAGATAATGAAATGGAAAACCTTAATAAAAACAGCTTCCAAAACAGCAAGGTTTACAAACTTTACGAAAGGTACCTGAAATTCCAGTCATCAATCTATGGTCGTGTTATTTTTATTATTGCTGTGTTGTCGATCTTCTTGTTTTTGTTTTTTGGAGTAATCTTCAGGTCGGTTTACGAAGAGTACATCAACACCATCATCCGTCAAAATGGCAACAATATTGGCTCTATTGTTGAAGGGGCATTTTATGAATCCATGCTAAAAAATGACAAAGGTGCATTGCAGAACACGCTCGACATCATCAATACCCTGCCCGGTATCGACGAAGTGAATATGTATGATAATTTGGATGTCCTCGTATATTCTTCGGTTAAGCACGAGATTAACGAACATGGAAACCCCGATTGTAAAAGTTGTCACCCCGACATGCGCAAAATGTTTCCACTCAAAGAAAAATCATACCGGCTTATCGATGAGGTGAGTGCCTGCAGCATGACTACCAGCGGAAATGGGCATCGCCAATTATTGATTCGTTCACCCATTTTAAACGAACAATCATGTTATACAAGCGCGTGCCATGCCCATAAGGAGTCCGATGAGGTGCTTGGCTCGCTAATCATCAAAATTCCGCTTAAGAACCTCGATCTGGCAGTAACAAAATCATCCAGAGATTTTTACTTTTTGGCAGCAATAAGCACAATTTTGCTGGTTTTTGTTTTAATATTCTTTACAAGAAAAAAAATAAAAGAACCATTAAACGCGATCATCATCGCCAGCGAGGCGGTTTCGCATGGTAATAAGGACATGCGCCTGGAAATAAAGCCCGCCCTGCTTAACGACCTGCGTTTGGTTTCGCTGGCTTTCAATAATATGCTCGATAACCTCAACAAAGCCAACAAAGAGCTCGAAAACTGGTCGCAGCAACTGGAATACAAAGTGCAAAAAAAATCGGAGGAACTATCCGAAATCCAGAACGAACTTATTCATGTAGAAAGAATAGCTTCGCTGGGCAAACTCTCCTCATCTGTTGCCCACGAAATTAATAACCCCCTTTCGGGAGTACTCACCTATACCAAACTTGTCCACAAACAATTGAGCCGCCAAAATATGGATCCTGCCTCCAAGGAATCCATGCTGAAATACCTGAAAGTAATCGAAAACGAAACAAAAAGATGTGGTGATATTGTAAAAGGCCTCCTTGATTTTTCAAGAAAAGATCAGCAACATTTTGAAGACAAAAATTTGCATACAATTTTGCAGGATACCTATAATTTAATGGCCCACCAGATGAAAATGGCCGACAATAATTTTTATACTGATTTTTCAGCAAGTTCAGATTTAATTTTTTGCAACGAAAACCAGGTTAAGCAAGCCTGTGTGGCAATACTGGTAAATGCCTGCGAGGCCATATCGGGAAATGGCGAAATCATTATCAAAACATCAAACCCCGATGCCGATCATGTAAAGTTTGATTTCACCGATACTGGTACGGGGATATCGCCTGACGACATGAATCATATTTTTGAACCTTTTTTCTCTGCAAAGCAAAAAACTAACAGCATCGGGCTTGGACTTTCAATTGTTCATGGCATTGTACAAAGCCACAAAGGAAAAATTGAAATTGACTCAGAGGTTGGGAAGGGCACAACATTGGCGATAATATTACCTTTGGCTAAAACTTAAACAAATTATAATGGCAAAAAACATTTCACTATTGATTGTTGACGATGAGGAATCGGTGAGGGATTCGTTATATAATTGGTTTATAGAAGATGGGTATGATGTTGCCTGTGCCGAAAATGCCAAGGATGCATTGTTGATGATCGAGAAAAAAAACTACGACATTATCCTGGCCGACATAAAAATGCCGGGAATGGATGGCATTGAGATGCACAAAAGGATAAAACTGCTGAATAAAGATTCCATCGTGATTATAATGACGGCCTTTGCATCGGTGGAAACAGCCGTGCAGGCACTAAAGGACGGGGCCTACGATTATGTAACAAAACCCTTCGACCCCGATGACCTCTCGCACCTTATCCGCAATGCTTCCAGCCATATTGTACTCCAGGCCGAAAATGAGGCGCTTAAAAATAAAGTGGTATCACTCGAAAACATCGAAGATATTATCGGCAACAGCCAGGCCACCATCCGGGTACTTAAAGAAGTTGAAAATGTAGCCCAGTCGAGTGCCTCCGTTATTATAACAGGCGAAAGCGGTACAGGGAAAGAACTTATTGCCAGGGCCATTCACTCCAACTCCCCACGCAAGTATTTCCCTATGGTTTCGGTGCATTGCGGGGCCTTATCCGAAAGCCTTCTCGAAAGCGAACTCTTTGGCCACGAAAAAGGGGCTTTTACCGGGGCTATGTTCAACCGAAAAGGTCGGTTTGAAATGGCCGATGGCGGGACAATTTTCCTTGATGAAATAGCAACCATCTCCACAAAAATGCAGGTGGAGTTGCTGCGCGTACTCGAGTCGAAATGTTTTGTGCGGGTTGGCGGGCACAAAGAAATTACCTCGGATTTTAGGGTGATATGTGCCACAAACCGGGATTTGAAAAAAATGGTGGAGAACGGCACTTTCCGCGAAGATTTGTACTACCGCCTTAATGTTGTAAACATACTCGTACCGCCTTTAAGAGAAAGACCCGATGATATAGCTTTACTGGCAAGGCATTTTATTAAAAAATACTGCACCTCTATGAGTCGCGACATTATCAGCATTGATCAGGCGGCACAAAAGCGCCTGGAAGAATATGATTTCCCGGGAAACGTGCGCGAATTGGAAAACATGATAGAAAGGGCAATTGTGGTAGGGAACGGAAAAGAGATAAAGCTCCACGACCTGCCCCTGGCCAGGGATTTGATTACACGCTCGTACGAAAGCCTCGAAGACCTCGAAAAAAAATACGTGCTTGAGGTTCTCAATAAAAACGACTGGAATATTTCAAAATCGGCAAGAATACTCAAGGTGGACAGGGTAACACTTTACAATAAAATCAAAAAACACGGATTATCTGCAGCTAACAAACCCTGAGAATCAGATTTTGATATGATATAGTTTTCACACCAAAAAAAACAATTTTTCATTTGGAGATTAAAACTGTGGCAACACAAAAAATAGTATTAAGATATAATGGCCATTTCGAGCAAAGTTGCCTTGACAAGATTGTTGCTGATATTCAGCGCGAATATAAAATCCCCGTGGAGTTAATAGAATGTCACTCCGATATATCCATATTTTTTGATCCTGCCCGTCGCCAGTACGATGCCAACAAACTCCTCGAATTTATCGATTCGAATACCGGACCTTATGCCCTAAAAACCATTGCAATATTTCGTGTTGATCTTTATATTCCTATCTTAACCTACATTTTCGGCCAGGCGGCATACAAAGGCAAATCCGGTATTGCTTCGGTTTACCGCTTAAAAAACGAACAATATGGCCTTAAACCGGATGAAAAACTTTTGCATGAGCGGCTCAGAAAAGTAGTGGTTCATGAACTTGGGCACACTTTCGGGTTAATACACTGCCCAAATCCCGAATGTGTAATGCGCTCCAGCACTTACGTGGAAGATATCGACCAAAAGAAGCTGATGTTGTGCAGGAAATGCAAAAACGAGCTTGCCCTTTCCTAAAAGTCACTTTAAAGGCGAACACTATTTAGGGGTTGCTGAAAAACAAAATCTCACATTATTGATTATTATATTTCGGTGCGCTGCACCTAAAATGCTTTTCCTGAATCTTGTTCTATCAAGATTTCGCCACTTTGTGGCTTGAAATAGGTGCAGAGCACCAATAATCTTTGTAGCAATTGTTTGAGAATTGGAACAAAGGTGCAGCGCACCGTAATATTAAATGCAAGCCCTATTTAGGTCTGTCCATAAAGTCAACTAATTCTCTCCGAGGCTAAAAAATTTCCCGCAGATTACGCTGATTTTCGCAGAAAAAAAATCAGCGAAAATCAGCGTAATCTGCGGGAAACATTACTTATAAGGCGAACACTATTTTGCAATCAGTCCCTCCTGGCGCAGTTTATTTAAAATCGTTGAAGCATATTCCTTGAAAAAACTGTCAAGGTTTGAGGGGTTTGTAGCCGTAGAATGGATCGACCACAATAGCTGGTCGGTTTTAACATCGAAGAAGTTGGTTTCGATATAGTAAGTTTTGTTCTCAGAATAATATCCCGGCGAATAAACCACCGGATAATAATAGTTGTAATAGCCGTAGTAACTTCCATAATAGCCATAATTCATGGGGGCATAATTTACACCCTGGTTGTAGGTGGTTTCGGTTTTCGTGTCGAGTACAGCTAAAGTTATTACTGCCTCACTGCCGGTGTTTGCAATGGTTTCGGCCAATTGCTCTTTCGACAGTTGCTTCACTGCCGAAAACGAAGGCGGGTAAATCTGGCTATTCATCATCACCTTATGTCCCCTCGAAATCAGCACATCAGCCAATTCGTTTTCAACGGCCGGCTGCATGTTTTCGTTTTGGGTGATGGCCATAATGTAAATGGTTTTATAGGGAACTTCGGGCATAGCCTCTTTGTTGGCCCAGTAACTTGTTATTTTTTGCGATGGGCCACAGGCCTGCACCAATACTGCAAGTAAAAACAAATAGAAGAATGACTTTTTCATATAATGATAGCTTTAAATTTAAAAAAGGGCAAAGATCATATTTATAACCGAAGCAGCATATTTTTTAACTGAATGGTGGAGCAAATAGTCTGGAATGATTTATGAAAATAACCCCATCCCAAACAAATAAATACTTAGCTTTGGCAGCTTGAAAGCTTACTGCATTACCCATGGAAAACCTTGAAATAACTTTAGCCTTTAACACAGAAGTAAAAAATTTTAAAATTAAATTTAACTCAAACACACGTAAAATTTAGTTTTTTTTTGAAAAGGTTAATTATGACACGAAATGAAGCAGAGATTAAGTTAAAAAAAACCTTTGGATTTGAAAGGTTTTATGATGAGCAATGGAAAACGATTGAAATGCTTTTGCGTGGGGAAAGAATGTTGTTAATTGAAAGAACCGGATATGGAAAATCCCTTTGCTTTCAATTTCCTGCAACTCAATTTGATGGAATTTCAGTGATTTTTTCTCCGTTAATTGCATTAATGCGCGACCAGGTTAGGAGCTTAAATGAAAAAGGAATTACTGCAAAATATATCAATTCGGAACAATCACAAGAAGATAATTCAAAAGTAATTAACGATGCAATAAACGGTAAAATCAAAATACTATACATAGCTCCCGAAAGACAAGAAAATCAGGAATGGATAGAAGCAACCCGAAAAATGAATTTGTCGATGATTGTTATCGATGAAGCTCATACTATTTCAGTTTGGGGCCATGATTTTCGTCCGGCATTTCGAAGGATAATTAATTTAGTTCAATTACTTCCCAAAGATTTACCAATATTAGCAACAACTGCTACGGCAACCAAAAGGGTACAGCGGGATATCGAACAACAAATCTCAGGGAATTTAACTACAATTAGGGGGAACCTGCTTCGGGACAACTTCAACCTTTTTGTTATTGAAACCAAATCGGAAGATGAAAAATTATTATGGCTTGCCGAAAATATAAATAGGATTCCCGGCACAGGATTAATTTATACAGGGACAAGGGTAAACACGGAAATTTATTCAAGGTGGTTTGACTTTGTTGGCATTAATTCAACTGAATATAATGCAGGTTTAGATGGGGAAACACGTAAGGAAATTGAGAAGGGACTGATGGAGAACAGATGGAAATGTGTTGTTTCGACAAACGCACTGGGAATGGGTATTGACAAACCTGACATTCGGTTTATCATTCACACTCAAATTCCGGCATCACCAATTCACTATTACCAGGAAATAGGCAGGGCTGGCAGGGATGGACAAAAAACTTATATTATTCTTTTTTATAATTAATAAAATCAAGTAGTAAATTCATTGAAAAATTAACTGAATTTAGAGAAACCTATTTTCCGATACTTCCGGTAGAAAATAAATGTTCGAATATTGAAAATGGTGTAGCTTCGTCATATTATGGTGTGTCAAATGTTGGGAGCGCATTGCATCGCTGTAAGTATGAAAATGGTGGCGATTTCCCCGATTTCTTACTCAAAATAACATTAAAAGCATTTAGGAAAACCTTTGGAAATAAACATTTTGATTTGATTATTTATGTTCCGCCAACGACTTCCGGCGATTTAGTGAAGAATTTCACGGAAAAAATTTCACACATTTTGAATATTCCAATAAGTCATAAGCTTGTAAAAACGCATGTAACTCAGGCACAAAAAGTGTTTCAAAACGCATACTTAAAAAGGGATAATGTTTCAGGTGCATTTAATTACGCAGAACCAAACGAGATTGAAAACAAGAGTATTCTACTCATAGACGATATATTTGATAGTGGTGCGACAGTTAAGGAGATTGGAAAACTTTTAACTAATTTTGGCGCGAAACTGATTGTTCCATTAGTTATCGCAAAAACCGTTGGTGGCGATTTATAATATAGAAAACTATGAAACAGGAATATGCATATTGGATTGCTTTGGCCCACCTTCCAAAATTGAAAACGGCAAGGAAGAATGAACTCATCGTGCGATTTTTCGAAGAAAAACTTAGCATTATTGATTTTTTCCATTGTGAGGTTTCAGAATGGAAAGCTAAATTTTCCATGACTGAAAATGAAATCAACATATTAAATGAAGCAAAAAACGAATTAGCTAATTATTCATTTCTTGTAGAAGATTTAATGGAGCAAGGGTATGATATAATTCCAATTACCTCCCCCGAATATTCGCCAATAATGAAAAATAACTTGAAAAGAGCTTACTCTCCGCCATTAATTTACACAAAAGGAAATAAGCAAATAATGAAGGAAAACTCGATAGCGATTGTTGGCTCGCGAAAGGCGGAAGATATTTCATTGGAGTTCACAGATAGTGTTGCAAAAAAGGCGAGCAAGGATTACAAAGTAGTGGTTAGTGGTTTTGCCAAAGGAGTCGATAAGCAGGCATTAGATTCTGCAATTAAGTATAAAGGACAGAGTATTATTGTTTTACCACAGGGCATTACAACATTCCAGTCGGGATTTAAAAAATATTATAGGCAAATAGTCGATGGCGATGTTCTTGTGCTCAGCACCTTCTTCCCAAAAGCTCCGTGGAGCGTTCAGCTTGCTATGGGAAGAAATCCAATTATTTATGGCCTGGCAAAAGAAATTTATGTAGCAGAATCCAGCGACACAGGTGGAACCTGGTCAGGTGTTATAGATGGAATACGCAAAGGAAGAAGTATCTACGTTCGCATACCGTTAAGCTCCGAAAAAAATGCAAACAATTTATTAATTCAAAAGGGGGCCATTCCTGTTGACAATATTGGAAATAAAATTGATGAGTATGAAATTTCACATATCGAAGAAGCGGCTGTTAATGATCCGGAATCAACATGTAATGAAACAGAATCAATTGATGCAAAAATATTGAAGCTATTATCTTCGGGCGCGTTTACTTCAAAGGAAATAATAGACAGGCTAAAAATTGACTGGCCCTCACGAAAACTGACAAACTTCCTTAAGCAGGACAAAAACATAGAATCACTAAATAATAAAACACCAATAAAATTTATCGCAAAATCTCAGAAAAATTTGCAGCAATCATTATTCTGATACTATGAAATTTAAACACATCCCAAACAAATAAATACTTAGCTTTGGCTGCTTGAAAACTTACTGCATTACCCATGAGATTTCCTGAAATCAAATTGGCCTACAACATGCACCCCGAAAAAGGTTTGGTTGTTTTGGCTTTTGATGATGAATTGATCCTGGTAAATGGGTTGGGAAAGCTCCAAAAACCCAAATTGAACCGGATGTTTTGCAGGCATCTGATTATTTTCACAAATGGTGTGTAGGCAATGAGAAAAGCTGGCATAGGTTTCGAGAGTTTTTCCAAAAAGGAAAGGTTGAAAATGATTTGTTCTACGAAGGAATTCGGCTAAGCAGGTAAAAGGAACATCCACACCTCCAAAATCAATTAGCGCAAATGAACCTTTTGAAAAATTAAAGTAGAAATATTTGTATTTGTAAATTTTCCTAAACATAGTTAGCAAGTAGTGAGAGGCATTTTATGCAATACAATTTATAACGAATTAATTCGTTTTTTCGACCACAATAGTTAGATTTGTGGGCAACAAAAGACATTTAAATATGGCACTACCGAAAACAATAAATCCATGTCCAATACTGGAAGCCTTGTTTGAAATTCGATTCACCACCAAGATTCATCCCAGTGCTGTTTTTGGTATGATTTACAATGTTCTACAGGAAGACTTTCCAAAAGTAGAAAATCTACCCATTTTACAATTACCAGAAGCGGTGAGGGCAACCGACCCGGCTTTTAAATTTAAGCCACATTACCGCATTTTAAACCAAAACTTTGTAACTCAAATTGGATCGGATGTTTTAACGATAAGTTCTACCCCTAAATATGCGGGGTGGGATGCTTTTTCAAAGCAAATTTTTAGCATTTTAGATAGGATTGAGGGGATTGGAATAATTAATTCTGTAATTAGGGTTGGTATTCGCTATATAAACTTTTTTGATAATGATATTTTCAAGGATATTGATCTCAAAATAATTATTAGAGAAAAAGATATAGAATATAAAAACACAATAGTTCGAACCGAGATTGAACAGGATTCCTTTAAAAGTTCGTTGCAACTTGCCAATAATGTAAATCACAACAACAAGCTTGGGTCAATTATAGATATTGACACATTTACGGAATTATATCTCAGCAAATTTTTTGATAATAAAAAAGAAGTGATTTCCAAAGGCCATTCCTTGGAAAAAGAGCTTTTTTATAGCTTATTAAAAGATGACTTTTTAAGAACTCTTAAACCTACATACTAAAATGTTGACAAATACATCCATACCAAATCTCTTATTTTTAGCAACCTTAAGCTCGAGTGTTGTAAGTTTAAATCTTGGAATCGAAAATTATTTAGCCCCACAAATAGAAGCAAAGATTGAGTTTTGTGTGGATGATATTGCTGATTGGAAGGACAAAGCATTCAAAGATTCAAATGATTATAACTTTCGCAATGAAGATGTAGAAAAAATAAATACAATTATTTCATTTACCCAAAACCTTTTGGAAAACTCAAAAGATATTGAAAGTGAGTTTGTTGATATTGTTAATGATAACTTTTGGGATTTAATATGAAGTTAGAAGACTTTAAGCTGTATTTACCAAAGTTTTTATCTGCAGAATCTGACAGAGAGTTATTTGATGGTTTAAAAAACTTTCCAAATAATATCGATTCACGAATGTTTACAAATTACTTGTCAGATTCTGAACTTATATACCAGGGGGATGGTATAAATAATATGTTAGTTGTTAACCTCCCTAACCCCAATATTAAACCAGCTCCAAGTATAATTTTATCGAATACTTGTGATATTGATATGGTAAACACTCGAAATTTTCCTTCACAAGTCGTTTATGCTCCAATCTTTAATCTTTCAAAATATCAAGAAACCTTAAATGAGAAATCTATTAAAAATAAAGCGCAAATTAATTCTCATATTCAATCAATCAAGAACCAGGAAATTACACAGATTTTCTATCTTCCAAAATTAGAGGGGAAAATTGAAGATTCAATTATCTTTTTCGATAGAGTTTGTAATTATCCAAATAAATTGATTTCACGAGAAGGCTTAAAAGAAAAGAGGTTGTTTACTTTAAGTGACTATGGCTCATATCTGTTTCTTTTAAAAATATCAATACATTTTACCAGGATTCAAGATATGGTTGAAAGGAAAAGTACAAATTTCTAATTGCGATCACCCAACAATGTTAATGCATAATAGATATAATATATTAACTAATGGTTTGTAGGTGGCATTCACTGATACGTAACCGGATAGTGGGCTGCATCATAATCCCTAACTTAGTATGTGCAAACTGAAGGCCTATATTTCCCAAACTTATAATCCCTCATCCTACACATAATTCCTCTCCAAAAATTCCGATACCGTGGGGTCGATTTGTTCTTTGCGCCTGATTTCGTCGAATAGTGCCAGGAGGTCGTTTACCTTTAATCGCTTTTTGTCATCGGCGGAAAAGTCGTAGGCGATTTTGCCGTTGTGCATCATCAAAATACGGTTGCCCAAATTCACGGCTTGCTGCATAGAGTGGGTTACCATGAGCGTGGTCAGCTTGTCTTTTTTTATTACTTCTTCGGTGAGTTGGATTACGCGTGCAGCAGTTTTGGGGTCGAGGGCGGCGGTGTGTTCGTCGAGGAGGAGGAGCTTTGGCTTTCGCCAGGTGGCCATAAGCAGGGTTAAAGCCTGGCGCTGCCCACCCGATAGTTTCCCGATGGGGTTTTCGAGCCGTTCCTCCAGCTTCATGTTCAGGGGTTTCACCCTGTGGGCAAACTCGGCAAGGAAGGACTTGTGCAAGACCTGGTTAAGCCCCCGGGGCTGCCCCCGCCGCGTGGCCATGGCCAGGTTTTCGGCAATGGTCATATCCGGCGCCGTTCCCGAAAAGGGATTCTGAAAAACCCTGCCAATATATTTTGCCCTTTTGTGCTCGGGCCAGTGTGTGATGTCTTTTCCATCCAGCAAAATGCTGCCATGATCGGGAAAAAATGTGCCAGCCACCGCGTTGAGCAGCGTGGACTTGCCCGATCCGTTGGTTCCCAAAACGCACACGAAGTTGCCTTCGGCCAGTTCCAGGTCAACGCCCTGCAACGCCCTGACTTCGTTGGCCGTACCGGGATTAAAGGTTTTGTATAACGATTTTGTAGTGAGCATAGCTGAGGGTGCTAAGATTGAATATTTATAGAGAGTTTTGTTTTCCTGGTTTTGTCGAGCAGGCCGGGCAGGATGAGGGCGATGAACACGAAAACTGCCGTAATCAGTTTCAGGTCGTTGGGGTTCATGCCCCAGCGTAGGGCAATGGCCACCAGCAACCTGAAAAGGATGGAGCCCATAATGGCACCCGAAATAATATATCCCAGCGTTTTTTTACTTATCAATGCTTCGCCGATGATTACACTTGCCAAACCCCACACCAGCATCCCAAGTCCCATCTGCACATCGGCGAAACCCTGGTATTGTGCCAGCAAAGCCCCAGAAAGGGCAATCATCCCATTGGAAATAGCAAGCCCCAAAATAATCATCATTTTTGTATTTACACCAAGCGCCCGTATCATTTGAGCATTGTTGCCCGTGGCCCGCATGGAGGTGCCGATATCAGTTTTGAAGAACCAGAACAAAGCAACGCCGAACAAAACGGTGATTAATAGCATGCCCAAAAGCACCACCACATCATCGGTATTTACCATCCAGCCCAGGAGGTTCACTTCGTCTTTCGCGCCAAACATGAGTGCCGAAAAACTTTCGAGCCAGGTAAATATGGTGGCTTCCGAAATCAGGGGCACATTGCTTTTGCCCATCACGTGGAGGTTGATGGAATAGAGTGCCGTCATTACCAAAATCCCCGAAAGGAGGCCATTGATTTTGAAACGTGTGTGCAAAATGCCCGTGATTGCTCCGGCCAGCATCCCGCCCAAAAATGCAACAAAACAGGCCAGCAGCGGATTTGCTCCGGCTACAATTAATGCTGCGGTAATAGATGCCCCGAAAGTAATGGAGCCTTCGGCGGTAATATCAGGGAAGTTGAATATCCTGAAACTGATAAAAACACCAAGCGCCAGCAGTGCCAGTATCAGGCCGATTGTTAAAGAACCAATGAGTAATGCCATTTTGTTTTAAAAATTTAAGATTGACGATTAACGATCGGAGATTTTAGATTTTGCTTAATGCTGCCAACATCTGAAATCTCAAATCGATAATCTTACATCGTCAATCAGATTATTGTTAGTTTAATTTTGCAATATTATTTAAAAGCTGCCTACTGAAGGTTGCCTACTGCCTACTGCCAACTGAAGACTGCCTAATGCCTACTGCCCACTAAAGACTGCCTACTGCCCACTGAAGACTGCCTACTGCTTACTCGACCTTCCCCACCCAGCAGGTTCCGTTTATCAAGCGGCTTTCGCCAATGCCAATTGCTTCCCGGTCGTCATTCAGCAGGTGCATCACATCAATCAGGCGTTCATTTTCAAAGCAATTCCTAATGGTTTCAGCCAGGTTCACATCCGCCTTTTTCAATTGATGAAAACTAAAAACCGCGGCATGTGCATGACCCGAAATTTCAGAATTTTTACCCAAAGGCCTGCAAAAGGGCTGCAGGGTTTTGTTTTTGCCAAAAGTAAAAACCCCGGTGATGACGGCAAGTTGTCGGGCATGTTCGGCTTCAACGGTAAAATGGACATTTTCTTTAACCTCCGGGTACGAAAATATTTTTTCGGGATTATGCTCAAGCGGTGATTTTGAAATTGATACCCCCACCAGTCCCGCCGTTTCGGCAACAGCCACCAAGGTAAATGTTGTATATCCGGTAATTTTGGAAATGTGATCGATCATCCCTGAAAAGGGAATAGTGTGATGTGGGTTGTGATGGTCGAAATGAAGCAGGCGATCAAAAGCATCATTAAAAAACAAGCCATACAAAACCTGAATTTCGGGGATTAGTTTCCCGGATTTCAGAGAATAATCGGGGGCATTTGAGCTATCGGTCGGGAGGTAAGCCACCGCCTCGCCGAGCGCAATAAACTCACCCATCCTTTGTTTGGCATCCTCCGGATCGGGGCTTATGGCACCCATCCCCAAGCCAAACTCTGCCCGGTTGAGCTGTTTTTTTATTAGCCCGGCATCCTTTGGGTTTTTATAAAATGATTCGGGATTTCCACAAAGTTCGATGGTGCAGGAATCTTCTACCACAAGTTTTTTAAGGATGTAAACAGTATCATCAAATTTAACTTCCTCATCATGTTTAATACTTATGCCATGTTCCGTGGTAGCCGTTTTCCCGATCAGCATGTCCATCCCCACAAGTTCGATAACCGATTTTATGGCTTGTGTAAGATTGATCAAAGAAAAATTGCCATCAATAGCTTTGAGTTCTTTGTAATATTTCACCAAAATCCTGATGCCGGCAGAGCTGATATAATCCACCTTCGAAAAATCCAGGGACACAAGGTAGTTCCCACTTCTGATTTCTTCTTTAATGGCCTCATCCAACACCAACGACCAGTAGGCATCTATTCTGCCATCGAGCAAAAGCACAGCTTTATTTGTGCTTTTTATGCTTTCTATTTTCAGATTATCTTTCATTTTATGTAATCATTTTTGTCCAATTATTCGATGACCTTATCGGCCATTCTGAGTGTTTCCGGACTCAGGTGCAAATTATGTTTTTTCGCTAAGCCGTTGTTGATGGTAATGATTGTTTTACTTACATATTGAAAAGGCAAATCCTTAACCGGAGTGCCACGCATAAATTTTTCGGAAAGCATTACTGCATCGGTACCGGCCTGGCGATAGTCGCGGGCGATGGTAAGCACCGCGCCTTTGTCGGCCTGGCTTTGGGCAAAAGAAAAATAGGGCAGACCTTTCTTTTCTGCCGACTGGATAATGTAGGCGTAAGTTGCCCCCGTAAGGTTATCCGACAACTGGCAAACCGCATCAATATCTGAGTTTACCAATGATAGTGCGGCATCGGCAACATCGGAAGTATTGTTTGCCGGCACCGAAACCAAAGACATCCCGTGTTTGGCAGCAAAGCTTTTTAGGTATTTTTCGTAAGCCACCGAATTGGCTTCAACCGGACAAAAAATGGTACCCAGGGTTTTACAATTGGGCATCATAATTTTTATGGTCTTCATCATCTCATCGAAAGGACTCATGGTTGAAATTCCGGTAACATTGTGCAGGTGGTGTGAAAAATCTGCCCCAATACCGGCAGCCACCGGATCGGCAACCGTGGCGAAGAAAATGGGGATGTCGTCAATTTTTTTGGACACGGCCTGAAGAACCGGTGTTGTGGCCGTGAAAATTATATCGGGGGGATCGGAGCTTACAGATTCAACAATGGTGTTCAATGTACCAATATCGCCCTGTGCATTATACGTTTGAAGCTTATAATCTTTTCCCCCTACCCATCCCAGATCAGAAAACCCTTTAATGAAACCCTCTTGTGTTTCTTCTGATACGGGTGAATCGTTATAAAGCAAAATATCGATTTCGATAATTTCCCCCGGGTTTTTTGTCCACACAAGTTTAGTCTCGTTCGGGGTACTACCACGATTTTTCCGGTCGGAAAACAATAAAATCGCAGCAATGATTAGTATCAAAATTAAACCCCTTAGAAGTGGACGGACATCAAATTTCATTTTTCTATTTTTGAACCCACGAATTTACACAAATATTTTTTTTGGTAGTGTTTGTGTTGTGATTAAATAATCTGTAATAAATTTAAGTTGCTAAGGATACCAAGTAGTGTGTATCCATATAGTCCGTAGTTTTTCCGTTGCCCCGGCATTTATGCCTGGGAATACTTGAATTGATATTTACCGCCCTCGCCTTTTCGCTGTTACTGCCGCAGGCAGTAACAGCGAAAAGGTGAGGGTTATACATCCCATTAATTCAGCCCCCGACTTGAAAGTCGGGGCAACGGATACTAAAAGGAATCACTTTATGGACGAGCATTAACCAAGTGCTTTTTAGCAGGCGGATCAGGTGATGTGAATTCTTTCATGGGTTATTAATAGTTCATTTTCATAAAATTGTTTGATAAACCACTACTTTTACAATGATAAAATAAATTGGAACTAAATCATTAAAATGAAATTTCTCGCAGTTTTGAAAAATATTCGGATAGGAATTTTGCTGATTTTTCTGGTCGCCACAGGATTATTACTGCTTGACTTGAAAAGCCGATCTACGGTAAAGCATAAAATTCCCACAGTAGCCATATTTAAACTTTCGTCCAGGCCATTGTTGGATAATACTGAGCGGGGCATGATTGACGGCCTGAAAAATAATGGCTTTACCGATGGCCAAAATATCCAAGTCACAAAATATTGTGCAGAAAACGATTTGCCTACGGCCAATACCATAGCACAAACAATCCTCAACGAGAAATATGATGTGGTGCTTACCATCAGCACTCCCATTTTACAGGTAATGGCCAATGCAAACCAAGATGGAAAAGTTATCCAGATTTTTGGCGCAGTTACCGATCCCTTTGCCTCAGGCGTTGGCTTAAGCCGCGAACACCCCGATAAACGCCCTGCCTGGTTAGCCGGAATTGGAACTTTTCAGCCCGTTGAAGATGCTATTTTAATTGCGCGTGAAATGAATCCAGACCTGAAACTGCTTGGTGTGCCCTGGTGCAGCCATGAGGTATGTTCAGAAGCCTGTGTGAAAATTGCGAGGGTGGTGGCAGATAGTTTGGGGATAGAATTACTTGAAGTTACAGTGGATAATTCTTCCTCGGTTTACGAGGCGGTTCAGTCGCTGGTTTCAAGAGGAGCGGAGGCAATATGGGTTGGTGGCGATAATACCGTGGAAATTGCGATGGACATGATTGTAAAAGCTGCTAATGACGGCAGGATTCCTGTGTTTTGCAATAACCCCGACATGCCTGCCAAAGGGGCGCTTTTTGGTTTGGGGGCAAACTATTACCAGGTAGGTTTGGCCGCAGCGGATATTGCATCTGAAATTTTAAGAGGAGCCAAACCCAACACCATTCCAGTTGAAAACATAGTTCCCGAAAAGCTATTTATAAATACAAAAGCCCTTGATGGTTTGAAACAAAAATGGACGCTCACCGAAAAGCTACAAAACAAAGCGGATAAGATTATTGAATAGCAGTTCGCAGTAGGCAGTTCGCAGTGGGCAGTCCACAGTAGGCAGTACGCAGTCCACAGTAGGCAGTTCGCAGTGGGCAGTCCACAGTAGGCAGCCAGCAGTTGACATTCCACAGTTGGCAGTACGCAGTAGGCAGTCCACAGTAGGCAGCCAGCAGTTGGCAGTACGCAGTTGGCAGTACGCAGTCCACAGATCGCATTTCGCTTTGGACTGAAGATCCCGAAAAATAGAAAATCATAGATTTTCGTAATTTTTCGTGGATGCACGGGCGAAGCCCGGCACTGAAGTTTGATGACTGAAGACTGTGGACTGAGAACTGAAGACTGTGGACTGATGACTGAAGACTGTGGACTGAGAACTGAAGACTGTGGACTGAGGGCTGAAGACTGTGGACTGAGAACTGAAGACTGTGGACTGAGGGCTGAAGACTGTGGACTGAAGACTGGAAAAAGAAGACTTACATTATCAAAAAGGCGCCCTATGGTGATCGAAAGTTTGCCCATCAACGAAGGCTTTTATCTGCCTTGCTATTCTCACAAAAATGGTAAGCTTTTCACTGTTGAACCAAGCGATGGCTTCTTCATCGCCCCGGCAGGCTTCGGCAAGCCTGGCGTAAAATGGATAGTTGTGGTTTTTTAACCAATCCAGTGCCCGGTCATCATCCACCGAAGCCGAATCAAAAGCAACATAATGACGGTAACCGTTTTTTATCAGCCAGTCGATGGCTTTGCTGTTGGCACGGATAGCATTGGAGAGGGCTGCAAGTTCGGGGTAGCCATTATCCATCAGCCAATAAAAGAAATCATTTTTCCCGGAAACGGCCATCTCAAAAGCCAAAAGAATCTTTATGTCGTATTGGTATAAATGTTTCGCCATCATTTTTTTTCTAATCGGGCATCGTAGAGACAAGGCATGCCTTGTCTGTACTGCAATGCCTTTTCTGTACGGTAATGCAATGCCGAAAGGCAGAAATGCAAAAATTTAATAAACGCTATATTTTACCCGGATGTCCCGCAATTGATCGGCAATTTTGTATAATTCATCCTTCGATATCACTTCAAGTCCTTTGGCCGGTGTAGCCCGGTCGATGGGGTAGAGCATGACGTAGCGCGGCTTTATAAACCGAATGTGGTTGAGCCATGCATGGATTTCGGCGGGCTTGGTGTTGTCGATTTTTTCACCATCAACTTCACCCCTCACAAATAATGTTTGGATAATGGCCTTTTGCTTAAAGCGATGCAGTTGTTGCACGATTTTGTCGAGGGTTAAATCAGTTGATCGGGGGCGGTTAATTTTCTGGAATGTAGCTTCAAGCCCAGCATCCAGTTTTAGGATATTGTTGTCAACTTGGTTTAGCGCCTGAAAAATATCTTCCTTGTGTATGTTGCTCGAATTTGACAAAACGGTAACTTCGGCAAAGGGAAAATATTTAGCCTTGAGCCTTAGTGTATCGTCAATTATTTCTGGAAACTCAGGATGGATCGTTGGCTCGCCATTGCCGGCAAATGTTATCGAATCAGGGATGTCTTTATCCAGCTTCATTTTTGCAAGCCGTTCTTCAAGCGCCTCGTTCACCTGGCTTCTGGAGGGAAGTTTACTAATAACTTCATCATCATCAGGAGTCCATCCACATTCACAATAAATACAGTCGAAGGTGCAAATTTTTCGGCTGGTAGGCAATAGGTTTATCCCCAGCGAATTTCCCAGTCTCCGGCTCTTAACCGGTCCAAATATTAAATCGTTAAATAAAAATCCTGACATAATTAAATCCTGTTTTTCTTTTTCTTACAATAATAAATATGATTTGACCATTAACAAGACACTTAAAACAAAAAATTCCCGATATTGTTATTGTGAATTAATAAACAACAAATCATCTAAAAACTTTACTTTTGGTGCGAGATACTGATATGCCAAACCTAAAACAAATAAGAACTCCAATCGCTGAACACATTCACTTGTTCGAGAAGAAATTCCGGCAATCGATGAAGAGCAAGGTGCCGCTGCTCGATACCATTACCCGCTACATCTACAAGCGCAAAGGTAAACAGATGCGCCCGATGTTTGTATTTTTTTCGGCAGGTATTTGTGGCGACATCAACGAATCGAGTTACCGGGCGGCCTCGCTTATCGAATTACTCCACACCGCAACCCTGGTACACGATGATGTTGTGGATGACTCGAATGTGCGCCGGGGCTACTTCTCGATTAATGCCTTATGGAAAAATAAAATCGCGGTGCTGGTGGGCGATTACCTGTTGTCGCGCGGATTGCTGCTTGCTTTGGATTACAATGAAATTGAATTGCTGAAAATTGTTTCCAACGCTACGCGTGATATGGCCGAGGGCGAATTGTTGCAAATCGAAAAAGCCCGGAGGCTCGACATCAAAGAAGATATTTACTTCGACATCATACGCAAAAAAACCGCTTCGCTCATTGCTTCATGTTGTGCTGCCGGTGCCGAATCGGTGGGGGCTGATAAAGAAACTGTGAACAAAATGCACCTGATTGGCGAATATGTTGGCATTGCTTTCCAGATTAAAGATGATCTTTTCGATTACCAGGATAGCAGCGCTATCGGCAAGCCCAATGGTATCGACATCAAGGAACAGAAAATGACCCTACCACTTATTTATATGCTCAACAATACCGAAGGATCGGAAAAACGCAAGGTGATAAATGTGGTAAAAAAACACAATAACAACCCTGGAAAAGTAAATAAGGTAATCGAAAAGGTGAACCAAAGCGGCGGCATTGAATATGCCACCCAAAAGATGCACGAATACCAGCAAAAAGCCTTCGATTTGTTGGCTGAATTCCCCGACAGCCCCATGCGGACATCTTTTGAGCAACTGGTTTCTTTTACCGTTGAACGCAATAAATAGTCCTGGCAACCTTACCCTAAATTGTTCCCTTACAAGAAATCAACGGTTTTTTATAAATTTACCACGAAGACACTTAGGGCACAAAGTGCCACTAAGATGTTTTTTTCAAGTTGTTATTACTCAATAGAAGACCCTAATTTAAACTCCTCCACAATTTCATAAACCGGTCCCTGGTGCCTGAGCTTGCTTTCGAAAAGGTAAAATGAATTTACCGGCACTTCCTGCAAATATTCAGCTTTTAATTTATCGATGGTTTGCTGGAAGTACCTTTTGTCGTTGATCAACTTGATACGGCCAACCGTAACATGTGGCCTGAAATTCTGCCGGTCGCGTACAAAGCCAATTTCTGCAGCCGAATCCAGCACATCACTGGCAAGGTTTTCTATTTGAGGGCAATCATTCAAGCCAAACCATATCACCCGCGGGTTGTAGGAGCTCCCAAAAACCCCGATATTTTTAAGTTGCAGATCGAAAGGCCTGTGCCCTTGGGCAACATCCTCCAGGATTTCGCATATTTCATCAATTTTGTCTTCGGCGGTTTCCCCGAAAAATTTCAGGGTAATGTGGATGTTTTGTTCGGCCACCCAATTTATTTTTTCGTGTTGAAGGCTGGTTTTCATTTCCCGATAAGTTCGGATAAGATTCTCATCTGGCTTAACCTTGATGGCAGCAAATAATCTTTTCATAGTAAAAACTGTTTAAGAATTTACAATAATAATCAAATCATTATCTTTGTTAACATTAAAAGTAAAAATTATACGCATGATAAGCATTGAGCAAAAGAAATTCAGGTTCATCGAAAAATATGTGAAACTTAGGGATGCTGAGTTGATAGATAAATTGGAAAAGATGCTTGAAGATGAGCAAGCAAGCAATGAAATATTTGAAGTTAGCGACGACCTCAAATTAGCCATTGACGAAGGAATCGCCGCCATTGAATTAAAGAAGGGTGTGCCATATAAACGGGTAATGGAAGAATTTAAGAAAAAACACCCATCTCTCAACTTTTAAGGCATGCGGGAAATCTTATGGTCTGATCCGGCAATAGATGATTTTGATTACAACATTGAATTTCTTATTTCAAAATGGACAATTTTAGAAGCCCAGGGGTTCGTTGATGAAGTGAACAGGGTAATGAAAATATTGGAAATTGGGAATGTTGATTTTCCCGAGATTCATTATAAAAACATAAGGGGGGTAAATATTTGCCGACAGATAAACCTTCTATACCGAATTAATACACATGAAGATGTAGAATTGATACGGTTTTGGGATGCAAGACAGAACCCCGATAAACTTATGGATTTCTTAAAATCCAAATATTAACTGTCCGCATAAGAACATGCACCAACCACACCATACAAAAGTTTATAACCCCTCATGCTTTTTTAAAATCATCTACTTTTGCACTTATGATAGTTATTGATGATAAAACGGTAAGCGATGACCTCGCGCATGTAAAATTTGTATGTAACCTAAAAAAGTGCAAAGGCGCTTGCTGTGTTGAAGGCGATGCCGGTGCCCCCTTGCTCGAAGAAGAAATTAGTGAGCTGGAAGATTGCATTGATGAGGTAAAACCTTATATGACAGAAAAGGGACTAAAAGTAATCGAAGATTTTGGCGTGTTTGATTACGACATGGCCGGGCAGTTTGTAACGCCACTGGTTGATGGCCGCGAATGTGCCTACGTAATTTTTAACGATGGTATTGCCTGGTGCGCCATCGAAAAGGCATGGACCGAAGGGAAGGTAAAGTTTCGCAAACCTGTTTCCTGCCATCTTTACCCGATACGCATTACTACCCACAAGGATTTTGATGCCGTAAATTACCACGCATGGCATATTTGCAAACCCGCCCTGGTGCAAGGCCGCCGCGAAGATGTTCCCTTGTATAAGTTTTTGAAGGAACCACTTATCCGGCAATATGGCGAAAAATGGTATCGGGATTTGGTGAAAGAGATCGAAAAGAAGTAGGTCGTTTTTTTTAGGATGAGATGATTGTTGGTGGTATGAAATCGTTGGGGATTGCGGACTCCTTTCCTATCCAGATACACCGAACTTGATTTGTGGCAGAACGTTTGAATAACCACTTAAACCCCAATGTTTTATACCGCGTGTTGTTGCTTGCTTGTTGCCAACGGTAAATTGTATTATTTTGTTGCGGATATCTAATAACCTTTAAATCATCCACCCTCAAAACAAACTCTGTTGTTTTAGTTTCAAAGAATAATTACTCTGGTATATCAATCATAAAGCCTCAGGGCATTTTTAAATGTCGATTTCAAATCATTGATTAAACCAAGCGGTTGTATTACTCTTAGATGCTCCACGTGAGAGAGTAACTCCATAAAAAAATCACGCGTAAGAAACACGATTAATTTAATACGCAACTCTTCTTTGCTGTCAATCAGAACTTGCTGAGATTCGTGCAGTGGCAGCGATTTAATGTATTTGCCCTGAATCGGGTCGAACGACAATATTACTTCCTGTGGTTCGTGCCCGTTTGGGCTGATTATTCCAAAACAATATTTATAATGATCGTTAACATTAAAATCATTCGGATACTCAAATTTTCTTTTCGTAATTTCCAATTCAGTTAATCGGCCCAGGGCAAAGCTCTTTACCTTGTTATCTTTCAAGTCATTTGCCAAAACATACCAGCGGTTTTTGAACTCTTTGAGCGCATAAGGTTTTACCCTACGTTCGGTCAGGTCATCTTCCCATTATTTTTGATAAGTGAATTTAATATGCACCTGATTTTTGATGGCATGAAGCAAACCATACAAATTTTCTGTTCCACGGGGTTTTCTTTTCTCGAAGTGGATATGATTGGACAATCTGTCTGAAATATTCAAAGCGTTAAAGGTTTCGAAGGCTTCCAGGATCCGCTCATTTACTTCGGCCTGCTCATCAAAGTCGATGAAATACACGTTTTGGGATGGGTCATATTTAACATCAAAATTATAGAGCGAACGAATAACAATAAATTTTCAAGGGTAACTCTTTCTCCATAAATAATTTCATGTATCTCATGTTTGCGCAAGATATTTTCGATTTGGCCACCCGAAAAATCAAACTTCTCCGCCAGAAAATTATAATCTCCGGGTTTCAAGGATGGTAATTTTGATTTCCAGATTTTTTTCGCTTAGGCGTTTTTGACAAGTACGTTTTCGCCCAAAACAAATTTCTGCATGTAATGTAAGCGTTTTGTGGAATTGTCGAAAATACTTTCCAAGGCTTTACCAATGTCGATAGTTTTGTTGCCCAACATTGTTTTCCAAATTAAATACAGATATAAATAACTATCCTCAACCTCGAGTTGAAGCAGGTTTATTTTTTTGATCAAAGGGAAGTGCAAATTTGTTGAAATTATTTTCTTGGTTTGTGCAAACAACTCAAAGCTTTCGATTTCTCCATTCTCACGCTTTTCACCAATTTTGTAGATATTTTCCAGTAATTCAACAACATCAATAAGCTGTTCCCGCTGAAGCTCAGGCATAGATTTGTTTTGTAGAATGGCCTCCGATATTTTTTGGTAAATGGTAAACTGATCGTTAGTCCCTTTAAGATTAGGCCTGTGATGCGATTTGTGTTTGGTAAATATCCCTAACGAATGCAAATACTCGAATTCATCGTTAAATTCGAGTATCTTCATCGGATTGCAATCGAAATATACAATCAGGTCGTTTAAATCAACCGTGTCTCCTTTATAGTTCAATGCAAAAACCATGGCTATAAAAAAAGCCTGACTTTTGCTTGTTTTAAAATACTCCGAAAAAAAAATCAACTCACGATCTATGCTTGCATAAAAATCATTTTCGAGTTTACAGTTTTTCGAGTCCTCGTATATTTTCCCGATACCATCTAAATCAATGTTTTTTTCAAAAAAAAAATCAAACTAATTTGTTTCAATAAAATCTTTTATTTTTTGTTTCCAATTTTGCAACCAACTACCCTTTACTGAAGATGATGGATGAGGCATCATTATTGTTTTTATGCCCATTCCTTTAATAATTTCAATATACCGACCATATTTTCGATAATCTGATGACAATAATACAACATGTGTAGGGGTTAGCAACTCAAGATCAGAGATTAAATTTCCAGTAAAATCTGACTTAATACAATAATCAAATGCCTGGTAGTAATTGTTTTTCAACTGAACATTTGAAATAGCCGTAATATTAAATTTTAAAGATTTCGCCTACTCTATAATGTTTTCGGCTTTCCTTGTGGGGGCAAAAGCATGGTACAGGTCGGCCAAATTATGTTGTAGCCTTGTGTTTTCTTTTTTAAAGTTTGCTTGTGTAATCCGCTACTCCGCTTTTTTTCATTGGTTTCAATAACTCATCGATTGCACTTTGTGCTTCCCTGGTCAATCGCAGTTTTCCTCTATTACTGGTGTGGTAAACCGGGACTTCGCTTAAACTTTTCGATAGCCGATTTCCCGGGTCTTCATTATCGCTTCGCTGCAATTGATACTGGCTTAGGTATTTCTTAACCGTCAGCCTACTTATGCCCAATTCCCTGAATATCTGCCGCTGACCCTTGCCTTCGCAGCAATGCTGAAGTGTTAGTTCCTGTTTTGTGTACATACTTATCATCTTTTTTTAACGGGTTTTTTCCCGTTAAGGTTATTCCTAAGTGATATACTTTTCAATTGAAATGGTGGATCAGTTTTGAGTGAAATAAACAATCAGTTGAAAAAGTTAAACATTTTATCAAAATATCCAACATACTGATTTCATAGCCCAACCCTATTACTATTCTACCACAATTGATGTTGAGCCTTGCAATAGCTGTCCTTGTCTGGAAATCGCCCTTACAATAATATCATATTCACCCTTAGCATCGGAGGTGAAAAATGAAAGCGAAGTATCCGTATCTTTTAATGCTGTGAAAGGAAGCCAAAACATAGTCGTTTTAAAATCGGGATACGGATTTTGTTTTAATTCTTCTGTACTAAAATCTGGTGCAGTAAAGTGTTTGCTTTCCGACAGCGCCTGGTATTCAAGAAATATGGATTGCGAAGGGAACTTGTAACCGCCAAAATCACTGGTCTTTGTTTTTACCGACACAACGCTTTTTAATAAGTTATCGCCCAAATAGTAAGGCCTGTTTATTACATCGATGCTCGCAATGTTTGCAGGTGATATTTTTAACAGCTCATCCACATTAAAAACAGGAACATCGTCAAGGATGATCAGATCGGCCCGTGAAACTTGTTGTGTTTGGTAATTGGCTACCGCAAAATATTTCCCCAACTTGTCTGATTTAACCGAAACCGGGGGAACAATTTCATAGAATACTTCCTGCAATGAAGCCAAATCGATGAAATCATTAAGATTAATAGAAAAATCGTAATTTGTTGGAAGGTTGGTAATCGCACGGAATGGTTGTTCTATAAGTTGATCGTTTTCGGAAAATACTTTTTTGGTTTCAAAATTCACCAACATTTCAGCAAGCAAATCTTTGTAGGATGAATCGATAAAAAAATGATGTTCGGGATAGGTGGCAAACTGTCCTGAAAAATCATTGTTAATCAGTACCTCAGTGTTAGGATGCATTGAAGGATCGATGCTTACAAATACATCTGCCCGACCTTCCATTTTATTCAATGCAAATAAAAACGACCCGTTGGATTGGGTTTTCGAAATATGTAATAAATTATTTTTATCGAAAGCTGTGAGGAAAACCGGGACATTTTGCATAGCTTTCCCGCTTTGCTTATCTCTAACAAAGCCACTCAGGCTTAAACCACGGACATCCGGCACCAAAAAATTAGAATCAGTTTTGGGTGATCTATTTTCGGGCAAGGAATTATTGAGGGGCGCGATGGTTCCATTTCTGGTGGTGGAAATGCAATAATAGCCATCGAAGTTAGTGGGTAAATTAATTTCCACATTCACTAAGCTTCGCGGCTCATATTGGCTTGCATCTGTTTTAATGTTAATATCATTATTTGCAGATCGATTCACATTCTCACTCCCTGCCGGTGGCTTGTCAGAAGATGGGAGGGTAAGTTCGGGATTGATGATGGTGAGCGGAATTGTCGCGAATTGATCTGATGACCCGTTGCGCTGGTACTTGGTATAAAACCTGATAAAATATGCTCCGGATAGGGTTTCGGGTGGGATTTGCAAACTCCCGTTACAGCGGTTTTTTTCAATTAAAAACTTCGCGCTTGCATTTCTTTTCGTGTTCCTGTCGAAAAGCTCGGCAAACAATACTTCCGACAGTGGCATTTTTTCGGTGCTGTTGTTGATTAACACAATGGCCGAAAACCTTATGTCTTCGCCAGACAGGTATAGGTTTCGGTCGGTAAAGCAAACCATTTGTTCTTCAATTTTATCGACAAATTTCTGGTTTGTTATGTTGGTTTGTATTTGTCCAAATAAAACAATTGGCAAAAACAGTATTATGAAGCAAAATATTTTCATTTTTCCTTAATTGAAGGTTCGTTTTATTGGCTAGTCCAAAAATCGGGTTTTTCGATGGTTCCCCCTTTTTCGCGGCAATCAAGACATTCTTGCACAGGGTAGGCATTCCCACCATTATTATCGAAAGTTGCAAATTCGGGCCATTCGTCCGGACCGGTAAGAAACAAAATGGGCCATCGCATATAATCAGGTTCTGTTAGTTTACACACGCCATAGCGCATCTCCACAGGATAGGGAGGTCGATCCACAAAAATACGTTTCTCGCTTTTGCCGGCAACCATAAAATATCCAAGTACAGGTTCGCTGCTGTTATCGACATTGTAAACATTGCCCCTTAATTGAAAAGGTTGCCGGGTGTATAAATCATCCAGGTTTTCGTTTTGTTCTTTTACCTGGCTCCAAAAGGTGTAGGCAGTTTTCGACATACTGTACTGCGTGGTTAATAAGCTATACCTGATGGATAAATCCCTTACATCGGCTGCAACAAAGTGAAGTGGGAAATCTTGAATGACAGAGCTGTTCAGGTTTTCGTTATTGAAAAGAAAATATTCGTAGATATTTTTGGTCGTCCAGCAATACCTTAGCGAGTCGGAATTTGTAAATGGATGTAACTGCCCGTCGTACATCCAGCGGATAATGAAGTCGGATGCGTATTCGTAAGTAGCATCGAGCCTCCAGAGGTAATACACTTTTTCGTTTGGTGGTGTGTGGGTATTTACATAAAACTGGTATCCGCCCATATCATAAGGCAAATCATCATCAAACACAAAATCGATGTTTGCAAATATCGAGTCGATGGGCGGTGGCGGAACCAGCACTTCATAATCGGAGCTGTACTCCTTCCCGTCAGTGGAAACGATATTGATTTTGTACATCCTGCCAGCCACGCCCTGCATACCGCCGATGGAGGAGCTGTAAACGCCCTCCTCAATTTCGGTGAGCTGTTCGCTGATTCCCAAATCATCTTCGATCTGTACAAAATATCCCGATAAGGGCATTGCCTGGCCGCCATTGAGCGATGCCGAGGAAGATAGCTTTACCGTGTAAGGGCTGGGTGCGTTGGTGATTTCGCCCTCGACTACCAAAACGCTTTCATACTTCGAGTCCAGCTCGGGCGAAAACCTTTCTTCGCAGGCAGATAGCAAAAATGCCAACATAAAAATAGGCAGAGCCAAGTTAAAAAAATGTTTGTATTTATGTAAAAATCCGGTTTTCATAGCTTTTTATTCATCAATCCAAAAATATGGTTTTTCAATCACCCCGCCACTTTGGCGGCAATCCATGCACCATTGGTTGGGAAGGGCGTTGCCCTTGGAAGCACGTGTGGCAAATATGGGCCAGGATGAGGGCGGAAAGTCGGATATGAATCTAAAATTATCATAAATCCCCTCGTTGTCCGTGCATTTTGGATACCTCATTTTGGCAGGCGGGCGCGGCCTGTTCACGAATATTCTTTTCTCGCTGGTGCCGGCAACCATAAATAGCCCCAAAACAACTTCATCCGGGTTTTCAGGGTTAAAAATATTGCCCCTCACCTGGAATGGTTGCTTGCTGTATAGGTTTCCAAGATTGGTGTTTTGATCTTTGACGACCCGCCAAAAATCATAACTTTCTTTGGAAATTGAGTATTGCTTCACCAGCAGGCTGTAGCGTTCCATTAATTCGCGGGTTTCGGTAGTTACATAATGCAACGGAAAATTACTCACCACGGGGGGGCTTAGATTTTCGGTATTCAAAAGAAAAATATCAGGCAAAGTATTTGTTTTATAACAAGTAAATAAAGTATCATAATTATATACCGGGATGAGCGCCCCCTCCCAGCGCCAGTAAATTTTAAAATCAGCGGTGTATTTATAGGTACTTATCAGTTGCCACAAAAAATAGGTGGTGTCGGCAGGTGCTTGCGCTGTGCTCACGTAAAAGCGGTAGCCGGCAATATCATAAATCAAGTCATCGTTGGGTGTAAATTCCAGGTTATGATCGATCGATGCAATTTCGGCAGACTCCCTGAGTATCTCAAAATCGGATTCGTAAGTTTTCATTCCGTCCGGCATAGTTATAATTATTTTATAGCTACGGCCAACGATCCCACTAAAATCATAGTTGATAGTTATGTAATTGCCCGGGTAGGTTTCCACACAATACTCGCTGTTTCCCAGGTTATCCTGAATCATCATAAAACATCCCGATAGGGGAATGTGTCTTGGGTTTCCAATCTGCGATGAGCGCGAAAGTTTTATGGTGTAGGGTCCCGGCAGGTTATTAATCATCCCATCAACTACAATCAGGCTTTCGCCGGATGAGTTTATCTCGGGCTTAAATTCTTCCTCACACGAAAAAATTAGCGTGAGAAAAATTACCATTATATAGTTAGCAAACTTAATCCGCATAATTGCCCAGCTTAAAATCGTAGGTAATCGAGAAAATCGGAACGGCAAATATGGATAACTTGTAGCCCCTTATAAAGCCTTCTTCCGATTTGAAATACACAGAGTATGCATTATTTCTTCCGGTGAGATTATATACCGAAAAAATCCATGAACCATGAAGCAATTTGTTTCGTTTAAGGTTGCCTTCTACCTTGAACGATACATCCATCCTGAAATAATCGGGGATGCGGTACTCGTTCCTGAGCGAATAATTGAGCAAAGGTTGCCCATCCTGGTAATATATGGAGGTGGGGTAGGTGATGGGTCGCCCGGTGGAATACACCACATTTCCTGAAAAACTTACCCGCTTGCTTATTTTATAATTGGCAACTAAATTAACAGAGTGTGGCTTGTCGTAATTTGCCGGATAGGCAACGCCAAAGTTGTTTTGCTCACCGGTGATTTTATTGTCAACCAAAACTGTTGAATTAGCATAAGTATAGTTTATCCAACCATTCAGCTTACCAAAAGGTTTTCTCACCATAAATTCTATACCCCAGGCATCCAGGGTTCCCTGCAGTACGTCTTGCTCGGGGTGGGGATTAACCACCAATTCTGCCCCATCTTTGTATTCCACAAGATTATCAATTTTTTTATAGTAGCCTTCAAGCGAAAGTTCGTATTTCTGGTTTTCGAGGTTGGCATATAAGCCCAGCGAAAACTGGTTGCCTGTCATGGGTTCGATGTTGTAGTTGCTCAACTTCCATTTATCGGTTGGCGAAATGGCAATGGTATTTGATAGCATAAAAATATACTGGTGCAATCTGTTATACCCGGCTTTTATCGAAACATCCTGGTTTAACAGGTAGGTTATGCCCAACCTGTAATCGAGCCCGCCATAATCTTTTATAACTTGTTTATCCGAAAATTGCAAGGTATCGATGATGTTTTCGGGAATTTTGGGTGAATTATCCAAATACTTAAAAACCTCATTTGGGCCTAAGTATGCAAAATAATTGTATCGAATTCCTCCATAAATTGTAAGCAAGGGCCCAACAGTCCATTGATCGCTCAGGTAAATTCCGGATTCCAGTCCTTTTTCCTTCCCCAGCGCTGTGGATGTTATCAGCGATTCATCGCCATAAGGAACCTGTTTGCCATTGTCGAGTTGATACAAAACCGAACTTAAGCCATAGTTCAAAGTATGGTTTTCCGCAGGTTTCCAGTTAAAACCCATATTTAGTTGTGTATGCTGCAATTCGTAATTAAGGGTGTAGGCCGATACGCCATATTCGTAACTGTCTTCAGTAAAATTATAACGGCTTTGGGCAAGTGAAAAATCAAAGCCATGATTTTCGGTGAATGAATGATACCAATTGATTGATCCGCCGGCATTTTCGTAATAATTGTTGATTTTTGATGCCAGGTTAATGTTGTCGTAGCTATAGTATCCAAAAAGTTTAATTCGGTTTTTAGTGTTTAAATCATACGTTAGATTAAAAATGCCGTCACCAAAATTGCCCTTGCTATTTTTAATTTCCGGCACATTTACAAAGTTTAGCACCCAATCGCTGTAGGTGGTGCGTATGCCTGCCATGTAGCTCAACTTATTTTTTATTATAGGCCCTTCGGCAAGCAAGCGGGCAGTAATCGGGCTTATGCCACCACGGGCACCAAACTTCTCCATATTGCCTTGCCAGGGTTGAATGTCGAAAATTGATGATAGCCGGCCACCGTATTTTGCGGGGATACTGCTTTTGTAAAGACTAAACTCGCTCACCGCATCGGAGTTGAAGGAGGAGAAAAACCCAAACAAATGGGATGTATTGTAAACCGGTACATCGCCGATATAAAAAATGTTTTGGTCGGATGGGCTGCCCCGCACATTGAAGCCTGACGAACCTTCGCCTATGGATTGCACGCCCGGAAGCAGCAAAGCAATTTTAATGATGTCGCGTTCGCCAAGCACGGTTGGGATTTCTTTGATGTCCTTGATGGATATTTTTTCAACACCCATTTGCACACTCTTCACGTTGTGGTCGGCCTCCGATCTGATTTCAACCGTCTCCATCAGGAATATTTTTTTCAAAATATAAAAATCCTGTGTCCCCGACGATAGCACATCAACCTTAAAGCTTGTTTCTTCGTACCCAACATTTCTAACTTTCAGGTTGTACTTACCCTTGGGTACTGTGATGGTATAATATCCATCAACATCGCTTGCTGCACCTTTTTGCAATTGATCGATATAGAGGGTTGCTCCAACCAGGGGAAGGCTATCGTTGAAACTTAATATCCTTCCCGTAATTTCCGCTTCCGATTTGTAAACCCCGGCTTTTTTTGTGCCCACAATAAAGGTTTTTGAAATGTACTCATGGTTGGTTTTTAAAAATTTTTCCCTGCCGGAGGTTTCGTTTTTCGAGATTTCATTATTGCTGCTGCTTTGGCTGATGGCAAAAAAATCAACAGGGAGTCGTGTTTTCAGCGTGATATCTTTCGTAAGGAAAATATTCCCGTTTTCATCGGCCGATATTTTTATATTGTAAGCCTTTAAATTAGATTGTAACACAGCAATTAATTCATTGTTGCCCTCCGAAAAGGTAATTATAACATCGGGCATTGATGTGGCAACGTAGAATATTCTGAGTTTAAAATCATCATTTACTTTGGCAGCAAATAAATTCAAAGACAAATTGTTAAACGATTCGGGTAATTTTACATTGCGAGGTTGAGCCCTTAAGCCAAGTGATAAGAAGAAAAGCGAGATGAGCAGAAAAATGGTTTTGTTGTTATTCATGGGTCATTGCGTATTCAAAGTTCATCACAGTATTGTAGCAGCTTTCTTAGTTGAGGGTTGGTCGCTTTTTTAAATCTTATTTTGTTCGAACTCATAAATTTTTTAATTTGCTTTTTGTGTTCCGGGAATAAAGCTAATAGGGCTTTCTTCTTTTGCACCCTCACCAATTGATTATTTATTAAAATATACTTTGTGGTTTTTTGCTTCGAAAAACTTCCTTCGGGCGTATTGGCATTATAGTTTCCAACAAATTCTTTTTGATGTTTTAAATAAAGGCTGATTCCTCCCGAATACACGACTTCAACGTAACCCATAATCTGCATATCGGGCGTAAGGTTGTTAGCTTTAATAAATGTATGTGATTGGATGGTGAATGATGAAATGAAATCTTTATTCAACATTACAAAAGCCGGTAATCCATCACTAAGGGTTTGCCTGAGAACCACTTCGTCCATTTGCAAGTTGTAACGGAGAGCCAGACCTTCAAAGGTTTCGCCGCCGCTTGTGCTTAAGAAGCCATCAGTCCAGCTTAAGTTTAGAAAATTGGGACTGCCTTTCGCATTAAAATGTTCGGGGTAATATTTCCAGCCATTCACCAGGAAGTCGTTGGTTCCATATTTTTCACCGGCAAATTCTACTAAATCACTTGGCACTTGTTTTGGTTGCGCCTGAATGTGGAAGTAAGCAAAAACGAACAATAGCAGGAAGATGAATGACAGAAGCCTTTTATTAGGATTTAAAGCAATCATGGTTTACTTGAAATTACTGTATTAGCTATTTAAATTAAAGCGGCTAAAATTATTCATTATTACGGATACAAAAAAATCGAAAAGGTGAAATGGCAAATAAACCGCGAATGATTTTCAAAGAAAAATCAGTATTCTATAATAATGTGATGTTCGGCTGGGTATTGTTTGTCTTTTAAGAGGTTTTATGAAATTTGCATAGCACTCCAGAAAGTGAGTCAAGCTGTCCTCACGCTTCACAACCCGCTTGGCCAGCGAGATGAGTTAAGGTGGAGAATTAACCAATGGAATGAAAGAAGGACAATTCCCAGCTTATTGATTCCGAATCTATCAAAAATAAAAATAGCAGACAAAAAAAAGCCGTCAGTTCTCTGACGGCTTTTTTATTAAATATGATATTAATTCATATTATGGAATATCCCAGAAAATACGGGTTGAAAGATAGTCTTTACCACCCATAGCTTCAACAGCGCTGTAGTAATTATCAGCGTTCAGGGTTTGTTCGTTCACCGGATAGGTAAATCTTCTTGGAACAGCATTGAGGGCATCATCTGGTGGACGTGGGGGCTTGTTCATAGCGGGGTAACCCAAACGACGCCAGCTTGTATAACTAACAAAACCACGTACATAATAAGCGATCCAAGCCTGTGTGCTCAGAACTTCCTCCCAGTTTTCGGCAGGTAAAGGATTTGCCTCAAGATATTCAGCAACACCATCCACCATCCAATAATCGAACGAAGAAGTAACCGCATTGATGTAATGCTCTTCGGCAGTACCTACAGCAGCACCACGAAGTGCAGCTTCAGCAAGGTAAAACTGTGTTTCGGTGTAATCCATCAGTGTAATGGGGTAGGTAGGTTCCTGGATACGTTGAGCGACATGCGAATACTGGGTAAACGGATTGTTCTCGCCATAAGGACCACCTATGTAAACGTTGGTATCGGGAGCATGAGTCATGTATGCTTCACGACGTGGGTCTTCCAGGCCATTCATCACATCCACCAGAGTGTTGGCAATAACAAAGTCATCGCGTCCACTTTGCACCATATCCTGATACAAGGGGTTGCTATTACTGCCACCAAGATACTGGAGCTGTGCAACTTCACCCATAGCAAACAGGGGGCCTGCATAAGCAGCTTCGATAACCTCTTTTGATTTAGCCAAATTTACCTTAGAAATGGTAATACCCATTTTAATAAGCAGAGAGTTACCAAACTTACGCCACATACCAACGTCTCCGTTAAAATAGAGGTCGTAATTATCAAAACTTCCACCATCCTGAATGCCGGCAACAGCCGTTTGGGCACGGAGGATCAGATCGTTGTAAATGGTAGCGGCATCATCGTAAGCAGGGGTAATATCATCGATATTGAGTGCTTCGGTATAGGGAACGTTACCAAAAGTGTCAACCAAACGGTTGTAGCAATAAACACTAACCAGCTCGATAATTTGCAACTGGTTGTTTTTAACTGCTGCTTCCTCATCTGTCAGTGTTTCCACTTGCTCGATGTACATCCGTGCTTCATCTAAGTCGCGCAAAATATTACGGTAGTAAGTACGGAAAGCCAGTTGGGCAATGTTACGGTTGATGATATCGTAGTTCGCTTCATCAGTATAGGTGGTTTCAGTCCAATACTGCGTAAACAGCTTCCATACATTCAGGTTCACATTGGTGCTGGCCACTTGATCAGCCAGGGCCTTTTGTGCATTGGCAAACAACATCTGTGGAGGCACTTCGACAGGATTTTTTTTGTCAACGTTGTATTCGTTGAAATCCTTTGTGCAAGACGTTGAAAAACCAATTATAACTATAAGTGCTATTATTATTTTCTTCATATCTTATAAGGTTTTAAAATTGTAAATTAACAGTTAAACCAACATTGCGGGTACTGGGCATAACACCAGACTGCCAACCTTGTACGTTACCTGATGACTGTGAGGCTTCAGGATCAGCATGTGTAAGGTCTTTGCTTATGATCCACAAGTTACTGCCAACCAAGCTAAAGCTAACGCCTTGGAATGGAGTTTTGGCCAGTGTGCTTTTGGGTAAGCGGTAGGTAATTACCACTTCGCGCAATTTAATGTAGGTGGCATCAAACACATAACGTGAGTTGGGTGAGGTAGCATAGCCAAAAGCGGCATAGTCGTTACCTTCGGTACGTCTGGTGTTGGGGATATAGTTAGGAACTTCTTCAGTTCCGATGTTTACTACACCATCGTTGATGAAACCACCACTTGTTGCGTCATAACTCCAGGTAAGATCTTCATTTTGTACTTCACCAGCAACAGGAGCACGCGATGGGTTGCCCAGGTCGTTGGTAAATACAGTTTCTTCGTACAAGCCCGTAGCCATACCGTACCATTGGTCAAGCGAGAAAATGCTTCCACCTTGTTGCCAATCGATAAGGAAACTCATAGTCCAGTTTTTATACGAGAAGGCATTGTTGAAACCCAAATTCCAGTCGGGTGTAACGTTTCCAATAATCTTGTCAGAGGTCGCGGATTTCCTGTAATAACCACTTGCGCTCACAACTTTATTACCATTATCATCATACACGAAGTCGGTGCCCTGGATAGTTCCATAAGGCTCACCTACGCGTGCATTGATCGTAACACCACCCTGTAGTGCAGCAAGTTGTAGGTTTTCCAGTCCTTGGTCAAGACTAACCACTTCGTTGCGGTTGCGGGCGAAGTTAAGGATGGCATCCCATCTGAAATCACTGCTAACAACAGGTGTACCACGCAAGGTAAGTTCGATACCCTGATTTTCGATTTCACCGGCATTAACATACTTGCCTGAATAACCTGTGGCAAACGATACTGCAACGGGGATAATCTGGTCAACAGAATTGGTTTTGTAATACGAGAAGTCGAAACCCAAACGGTTTTGGAAAAATACCATTTCCAAACCACCCTCGATACTCTTGGTGCGCTCGGGTCTTAGGTATTCGTTGGCTTTGGTGCTGGGAACCGAGAATAAAGCAGTGGTTCCAAACAAGCTGTACAAACCCATATTGTCATAGGTATCCATAGTGCTTCCCCAGGGAGCATCGTTACCTACCTCGGCATAGCCAAGTCTAATTTTACCAAGTTGCATCCAGGTGGCGTTTTCCATCAGGTTGTTAAACAAGAAACTACCCGAAACAGCAGGATAATAATAATCCCGTTCATCTTCAGGAAGTGTTGATGATTCATCGCGACGAATTGTAGCATCCAAATAAACCAGATCAGCATATCCTAAGGATACACCGGCAAAGATACCGTTAACACCAATTTCCTGATAGCTTTCTTCGGGTGGCAACATGGGGTTGGCACTGTTAGAAAGGGAATAAAGGTTGGGTAAGGTTAATCCGCCTTCGGTTGAAGCAAAAACGCGGTCAACGCTGGTACGACGAATGTTGGTACCAACCAAAGCGTTGAGACTCAGGTCTTCGGTTAAATAACGGTTATAGTTTGCAAGCAGGTCGAGGTTTGTTTCGCGGAATTTACGGCTAAATCTCGAATAACCCGAGGTAACTTCAGTCCGCTGAACACCCATCTCACCGGAAACTGAACCCATGGCTTTGCGTTCTTCCTGTAATTCATCATAAACATCGATGGCCGCACGACCCATCAAACTCAAATGGTCGGTAATACTCCAATCCACTTGTGTGTAGGCGATTAAACGGTCACGATTATCGTTTTGATAATTTTGGTAACGCACCCAATAAGGATTATCCCAATAATTAGGCTGGAAATTATTCGGGCCTTTGGGGTTCCACGATAAATTCTGATTGGTAAGATCATAGAGTTCTTGTTGCATTTCCATATCCACGTTTACCTGATACCATTGGCGGAATGCGGAAAGGATATTGTCGCTATAACCGGTAGAGTTACGACCTTTGCCTTTGGTGTTGATATAGTTGGCAGAAGCAGTAACTTTAAGATTATCAAGAATATCATACGTGCCATTAAAAAGGAAATTATTTTTCTTTAATGAGCTGTTGGGCATAACGCCAGTCTGGTCGGTATTGGTATATGATAAGCGGAAAGTAGAAACTTCGCCACCACCGGTAATATCGATGTTATTGGAGAACGACCAGGGTGTTTCGAAAAAGTCGATAGGACCTTCGCCACCACCTGCAAAGATGTAAGGTGTCTTTTTTTTGTAGTTAGGACTGGCAGGATAGAAGGCATCATACTGATAAACCTCCAAACCGGGATCAAATTTTTCACCCATCGAAGCATCTTCGTAGGTAGGTACGATCAATCCATTGGGATCGCCAAAGATTTCACCCTCTTCCAAACCCGGATAATCACCACCGCTATAATAAGGACCATAGCCGGCACCATACTCTTTCTGATACTTAGGGAAGGTACTCTTATCGATGAAACCCGTAGTAACATTGGAGGTGATTGATACCCCAAGGATACGAGTAGGACCACTGGTTCTTTGCCCTTTTTTGGTGGTAATCAGAATAACACCGTTGGCAGCACGCGAACCGTAAAGCGCAGTAGCAGCAGCACCCTTCAGTACGTTCATCGACTCGATGTTGTTGGGGTCGATGTCGGAGGCTGCGTTACCATAGTCGTAACCGGAACGTCCGCTAATCTGACCCGAATTGTTGGTGTTGGCGTTACTGATAGGCACACCGTCAACAACAATCAATGCCTGGTTGTTTCCGGTCATGGAAGATGTACCACGGATAATGATGTTGGCAGACCCGCCCATGTTGTTGTTCGACTTTACCTGTACCCCGGCAGCTTTACCTGAAAGGTTGCTGATAAAGTTATCGCGCTTTACCTGGTTCAGGTCATCACCGCCCAGTTCCTGCGTAGCATAACCCAGCGATTTTTTCTCGCGGGTAATACCCAGCGCCGTAACAACTACCCCTTCAATAGCGGTAGCTTCGGGCACCATTGCTACGTTAAGTACAGATATTCCGCCAATTGCACGCTCGGTGGTTTTCATACCAACAAACGAAAAAATCAGCCTTTGAGCATCAGGAGGTACGTTTAGGGTAAATTTACCCTGGAGGTCGGTAGTTGTGCCAAAAGTTGTCCCTTTGACTACAACCGAAACCCCCGGAATTGTACTTCCATCTTCAGCGTTAGTAACAGTACCCGTTACGGTACTGGTTTGCGCTTGTGTTACTTGCATTCCGATGAAAAAAATCAATGCAAGGAAAAGTGTAAATTTTCTCATAATTGAAGTTTTGGTTAATAAAATTAATTAAACATGTTAGTTATCTTTAATAGTTAATCAAATAAAAAATGTTTTTTCAGTAAGTACCCCATGTATTTGCACGTTAAAATATGTTAGACAAAATAACAAAAAATTAATGTCAAATTAACAAATTTCTCTCAAAGAATTTTATTAATTATCAGGCTATTTCAATCTAAGTTCATCACTTACAGTTAATTATAGTATTTATTTAATTGTTATTTGTTTCATTTTCAAATTAAAAAATCATTTATCCCCTTTTAAAAACGGGGCAAAATAAATTATTTAAGATTTAGTAACAAAGAAAAAAGTTAACATTGGCGTAATTTAAAATTAAATTAAAATGATTTTGACCTTTAAATCATCGATGTTCTATGCTACTTCATCAGTTTAGTTTTCTGTATTAATCATTAAATCCAGAATCTTTATAATTCACAAAGGTATTTATTTTTTCTAAAATCATATAATTCCTTAATGTACTATTAATTAGAGTTTGTCAATAAAGTCGGCAATTATCAATATGCTAAAAAAATCCTCCAGCTAATTTTGCTAATTAATACTGATGCAATTGAAAACCGTAATATATACTGTTTATACTAATTAAAGGTATAATGAAAGGTGAAACTTAATACTTCATTATATTGCCCCCTGTTCCAGCGGTATGTTTGTCCGTCTGAATGGGGTCTTACGGCGAGTATTGAATTTGAATATCTTATATTAAATTTCCATCTTTCGGTAAGCGCTACAAATAATCCAACGTTGATACTAAGATCCGTGCTTTTAAACGGAGGCTCGGTGAGTAGTTGTCCATCGGCATCTTCGTAAGGGGGGTTATTGATTAATACACCCAACGATGGGCCGGCTTCGAGGGTAAATCGTGAACCAAAATCCCATTTGTAATGTAAAAATAATTCAGCATAATTAATCCTCAATAAATAGGTGCTATAATCTAAGGAATCTGGATTTTTACGGCTGCCTTTTTGTATAAAATTTAATTCCATTTGTATGGATGACCTGTCGGTGAAATACCTGTTTACAAAAGCGCCGGCGTAAATTCCGGCTTTGTTGGGTCCTTCCAGCCTGTCGCCCGATATTTCAGCAGCACCTATACCAACAAGAAAACCGCCGTTAAATTCCTGCCCGGAGGCACTCGATGAAATCATTATTATCAACCCTGTCCAAAATAATATCTTTTTAATCATAGTAAGTATTTCAAATTACAATCATTTTGATGGAGTAAAAATAATATTAATTTTAACGCGCTTAAACAATTCGTTTTTTTAGCGTAATAGCAACTCATTGTTTTTGGTAGTTTTGCGAACCAATAAAACGCACCAATAGTAAGAAAATATTATGGAAACGGAAACATTTAAAATCCTGCTCGTTGACGATGAAAAAGACATTCTTGAATTTCTTGGATATAATCTGAAAAAGGAAGGTTTCGTTGTGATCACGGCAAGAAATGGCAAGGATGCCATTCAACTCGCGAAAGAGGAAAAACCGCATTTGATTATTCTTGATGTGATGATGCCGCAGCTTGATGGCATTGAAACATGCAGCGAAATAAGGGATATTCCGGAATTGGCCAATACAATTATTGTTTTTTTAACAGCTCGTGGAGAGGATTATAGCCAGATTGCCGGATTTGATGCCGGTGCTGACGATTATATTACCAAACCTGTTAAGCCAAAAGTTTTAATTAGCAGGATAAAAGCGCTGTTGCGCAGATATAAAGTGCCGGAAGAAAAAAATGAAGAAATAAAATTTAAAAACATTACCATCGACCGGGAGCGCTACCTCATTATAAAGGAAGGGTTGGAAATTTCGCTGCCAAAAAAAGAATTTGAATTACTCACACTGCTTGCTTCAAAACCAAATAAGGTTTTTACCCGTGCGGAAATTTTTAGTAAGGTATGGGGTAATGATGTAATTGTTGGTGATCGAACCATTGATGTACACGTTAGGAAAATCCGTGAAAAAGTTGGGATTAATAGTATTACAACTATTAAAGGAGTAGGTTACAAAATTGAATTGTAATGAAAAACACCAGCCCCAACAGACTCTCCTTAAATAATGCAGTGTTAGGGGTAGTTTTTTTATCAGTAATATATACCCCAATTTCGATTTTCACTACTGGTTTTAGCTGGCAAACACTAATTATTATTGATGTTCTCTTATTTTCATTCATCTACTTTTCGTTAAAATATACCCTCGAAAAATTCATCTATCAAAAAATCAGGTTGATTTATAAAACCATCTATAACCTGAAAAGACAAAAAGGTGAAAAAATAGAAAAACGCGAATTTGAAACCAACACCATCGAAAGTATTAACCAAGAGGTTTTGGAATGGGGCGAAAATAAAAAATTGGAAATAGAACAGCTTAAAAAAACTGAACGCTATCGCCGCGATTTCCTTGGAAATATTTACCACGAGTTAAAAACCCCAATATTTAATATCCAGGGATACGTGCTTACTTTGCTTGATGGTGGCCTGGAAGATCGGACCATAAACCGCGAGTACCTGCTCCGCACCGAAAAAAGCATCAACAGAATGATAGCTATTGTTGAAGATCTCGAAACTATTTCCAAGCTCGAAACTTCACAGATAAGCTTGCAGTTTACAAAATTTGATATTGTTGAACAGGTTAGAGAGGTTTTTGATTCTCTTGAAATTAAGGCCAAAAAGAAAAAGAAGGAATTTTCTTTTGCTGATAAATACGACAAGCCCATTGTGGTTGAAGCAGATAAAAAATGGATAAGGCAGGTGTTGGTAAATCTATTGGACAACTCCATTAAATACGGCTCGGCAAAAGAAGGGAAGACCAGGGTAAGTTTTTTTGATATGGATGAAAACTTGTTAATCGAGATAAGCGATGATGGTTCAGGAATTGCCCCCGAAGAAATTCCACGGGTATTTGAAAGGTTTTTCCGCACGCAAAGTGCCCGCGATCGCGACAAATCCGGAACCGGCCTTGGCCTGGCAATAGTAAAGCACATTATCGAAGCCCACGATCAAACTGTAAATGTGAGAAGCCGCTTAGGCGTTGGCACTACTTTCGCATTTACTTTAAAGAAGGGGTGAGTTTTTAAGTCAGCAGTTGGCAGTCCGCAGTCTTCAGTCCGCAGTCTTCAGTTGGCAGTCTTCAGTTGGCAGTCTTCAGTCCGCAGTAGGCTTAAAACTAAGAATTCAATAACTAAGCACAATAAAAAGCCGAATGAAACAAAAAAATATTTAATGGCTTTCATAAAAAATTTGGACGAAATAATAAAAAGTCAACATAAGCAATAAAGAAAGATAATAGATAGAAAAAAGTCAACCTATTTCAGGCAAGGTCAGTCCGAAGTAAGCAGTTATTTTTTTTTGAGGACTGAGGACTGCAAACTGAAGACTGTTCCATATCGGTGTTTGGACGAGGCTCTGCCTCGTCCATCTTATTCTTACAGGATCCTGCCTGTTTTTCTTACTGTGAAAAATTAACTTGATGAAGCAGGCTGAACCTGCAAAAATAGATGCAACTGTGGACTGTGGACTGCAAACTGAAGACCGCCAACTATAATCAAAAAGGATAACCGATGGCGATGTTTAAAATAGTGTTGCTTTTTCGCCAGGATTTATTACCAAGCTGAATTTTATCAAACACCCATCTTTCACCCTCGGGCAGGTATGGCTTCCTGAGCGCGAAAGCCATATCAAATCTTATAATCACGAAAGTAAAATCGATCCGAAGCCCAAGGCCGGCACCAACAGCAAGTTCCTTGGCAAAAGTTTTAATATCGAACTGGCCCCCCGGGCGTTGTTCATCGTTATTTACCAGCCAAATATTTCCGGCATCTGCAAATAAAGCTCCTTTAAAATAGCCGTAAATCGGGAAACGGTATTCCAGGGATGCTTCAAACTTTATATCCCCCGACTGGTCCACAAACACATTTGAAAGAGAATCAGGCGGCGAGTATGTTCCCGGACCAACCGTTCTGGTTCTGAAAGCCCTTACGCTGTTTGTTCCTCCAACAAAAAATTGCTTAACGTATGGAACGGTTGCTGAATTACCATAAGGTATCGCGGCGGCGGCAATTGTTCTAAACCCCAGTTGGTTTTTACGTCCGATTCGCAAAAAATAACGAATCTCATTTCTTAACCTTACATATTGAGAAAATGGAACATCAAGAATTTCGTGTTGGTTTTCGGATGTTGGTTTACTGCCCAGTATTGCTGAGCTTACAAAACTTGCAAGATTGCCCGATAATTCAATGCCCTGGCTAATCATAAAATTTGTCGGGTTGTTATGCAGGTAGAAATTACTGTAGGTGAACGTGTAGCCTCCGCCAATAATAAATTGTTCTTCAAAGCTGCGTTTTATTGTCGGGTTCTCATCCAGGTATTTCTGGAATTCATCAGAGCTTTTTACCAGGTTGGTAAAATTAATATCAGCAGGATTAAAGCTTTGTGTAATGCGCGGTGATGATTGCCATGCATACCCCAGTGTTACATTAAACGATTGCAATTCGTAATACCTTACCCTGGAGTAGAGGCCGCCGCCAACATTGATGGTTGTCCTGGGCACATATTCCCTCGATTGATCGCGGTTGAACCGGAAGGGGACAAACCTTGGAAAAGTCAGCGTTCCGTTGAGTGTAACTTCATACGAAGTTTCACCTTTAAAGTCGCCGCTATATTGCGTTTCGAATCGCCCCCCAAGATTAATCGAAAAAAGTTCTGCCCCCCTAAAGGTATTCCGGTTTTTAAAATTAAGGTTTAATCCCGGGCCAATATAATCATTCGACTTAATGGCCCCGCTAAACTCTGCCCCAACCGACATTTTTTTCTGGGTGGTAAGGTAGATGCCTGCCGTCATTTTTCCGAGAGTTGTATCGCTGATATTGAAGCGGGCATTTGCAAATTTATACACACCAAGACCCATGAGGTAACTCAGTGTATTGTAGTGATTCTGGCGCGAATAGAGGCTTTTGGGCGTTAAAAAAATAGCATCAAGAATTGTATTGGGTTTAAAATAATTATTGTTTGAGATATAATAAACATTATTAATAAGGGTAGTGTCGGGCTTGTAATTTTCGAGTGAATAATCATCAAAAACGTATATCTTTTCAAGGGAGAAAGCTGTATTTGAAACCTTAGGAATATCGGGCTTTATTTCCAAAATAAGGTCAATCCCCCGGTTTCCAATGGTCGAATCTGCCTCGAATTGAAGGTAGTCGGGGCTGAAATAAAAATACCCATTGTTCTTGAGGTATTTGTCAATTCGTGAGCGTTCATCTTTCAGCATCGACAAACCATAAGGATTACCGGGTTTGATAAGGGTTTCCTTTTCGGTCGTTTTTATTTCGGTACTTAATTTTGAATCGCCTGCCGGAAACGAAACATCCTTAATTTTATAAAAGGGTTTTGGGGAAACCTTAAAATGAACACTTGCAGTCTTTTTGTTTGATTGTACGCTAAAGGAAGATTTTGCATGAAAATGCCCCCGGTTTTCCAAACGGTTAACCATTGCCACATTGATTTGTGCAAGATTTAAATCGTTCAGTTTTACCGGAGGCTCACCAATTTTATACTTTATCCAATAGCGCAAGCCTTTCTCCTTATTGGGTTCTTTTACAAGGTTGTGAATACTCAGAAAGGGGCGCATCCAAAGAAATTTGGTGTTTGGTGTTTTGATCAACTCGTCAAGTTCAGCATTGATTGCCCTTTTGTTGGAAAGCAGCTCGATGGAGTCGTAGGTAATTTCTGCTCCCGTAAAAAGATATTCGCCATCGGATACCTTACGCAAGCCCGTGCAGGCCGAAAGTAAAAGGCCAACAATAATTGCCGGTAGAAAAGCCCAATATGATTTATTACTGTGCATTAACAAAGCTTCATTAAAAATCGATTTTTATTCTTTTGGTTCTGATTCTTGTTTTTCTGCCGGTTCTTCATTTTTATCGGCAGCCTCTTTTTTACGTTTAAACAAGGAATTAAAACTTTTTTCGATGATGAAAGCCAGGCCACTGTATGAAACCTCCCCATCAAAAAGATCGTAGGCATTTTCGCGATAAGCCCTTAGTTTATACTCCCTGCTCTCGGTTAAATCGTAGGTGGCCGAAAACTCGCCGTAGGTGTGGGAGGTGCTTCCACTGGTGTATTGCTTGTTTCCTTCCACATCGAAACTCCCCGAAGCTTCAACGGTTAACCTGTCGTTGAGCAATTTTTTTGATACCTGCACATCAAGTTCGGTGCGAACCTCGCTGCCTCCACCCGAATAATCTTCGTAGGATGTGAGGCCAAAATTCATATCAACACCTTTTATAAAACGGCTCGACATTTTATTGAGCTGGTCGGCAAGAATACCATTAACGCTGTTTCGGGCCGCGGTGGTGGCAAAACTTTCGGCGCTGCCACCTGTCGAAGCAAAGGGATTGTCGGCAATAAAACTGCCCGTAACCAGCAGGGCAAAAACCTGTTTGTTTAGTTCCGATTCGTTTTGACCGGAGTTTAGCATCGTTAGTTTACTTGAAATAGTAGGGTAGTTTATTAGGTATTTTTCAGGAAGTTCGATATTAAAATTTACCGCCGGCTCAGATAAAAATCCTTTCAGGTTGAGCAGTACTTCGTAGGGCAAGCGTTGCTTAAACATATTTTTCTCCGCCTCGGTCATGCCTGATGATTCGTTGGAAACAAGCGCCACCGACTGGGTTTTTACAACATTGATGGCCGTAAAATTAATATTGGCATCCATCAAATTTCCCGACCAGGACACTGTGCTTCCGGGTTGAAAAGTAAAGGTCTTTTTTACCAAACCATAAAAGCTAAGTTGGTAAATTCCTTCGGTAACTTCAAAAACGCCGGTAAGGGTTTGGCTGCCAGCGGGGTCGATTGAATAAAATAAATTAGCCTTCCCACTTACTGAAGCATAATCGCCCGAATAGGGATCGATAACCATCGTAAATTTTGCTTTTTGATCCAATTTAATTTCCGCGTTTAAATCGATGCCCTTAAATTTTGAAACAAGTGTATCGGTAATATTCGCAGCTTTCCTAATCCGGAAAATGGAATCGATGTTTTGCTTACGATCGCTAAAGTTTACTATGCCTTCCGGTGAAACCAGTTCAATTTCACTACCTGGCAAAACATAAGTTAAATTTGTTCCTTCCTTTACGCTTAGGTCAGCTTCGATAAGTGGTAATTCAGTGTTCCCTTTCAACGAAATATCCGCATCGAAAATAAATGAGCCGTAAAACTCTGGATTATCTTTTTTTGTGCTGTTGGCCGGTTGAAAATCGCTTGCTTTAATGTTAAGGTCGAAATCAAAGTTCGTGTAATTTATAGTAAATAAATTTCCATCCAACACAAGCTTACCTCCATGGGCATCATAAGTTGTGAAATCCTTGAATGAAATTCCTTTTTTATCAAAATTGATGGTTTCGTCCCGCATTTCGGCCATCAGGTTTAATTTATTGATACGCATACGGGTATCTTTAAAATTGAGGTATCCATTGATGACCGGAAATTCAACATTGCCAGTTGCTTTTATTTGCCCTTCGATTTCACCATTGGTTTCAGACACCTCACCAAACGAAAACAGCTCGAACCATTGGGGGTCGTCAATATTAATCTGTGTATCAAAATCAATTTTTTGCGGGTAATCCGATTTCTCAATGTTTCCCTTAGCGCTTATGCTGTTTTCTTTATTGATTAATGAAATATTTAGTGACAGATCGGTTTCGTTTTCTAAGAGATCGAATTGTAAATTGCCCACGAGGGTTTCCATGAAATGAAAATCGATGATTGAAACATTGGCTTTAATACCAGCGTATTTATCATCCCCCGGCAAATCAAGCGCTGCATTTAACCTTCCTTTAAAAATTTTAAAGTCATCCGAAACATTTACGATATTGAGCAGGTTAGAAAGTTCAAAATCTGAAAATCTGACGATGTTTTTCAAATCATCTGTTTCGATGCCGAATTGCTGGGTGCTGTCAGAAAAAATAAACTCGTGTGCGAAAATGGCCGAGTCGTAAATATTCAGATAGTTTTCGGGATGGATTTTCCAGGGTTTTCTATTCAATACCAAGCCATCGTTAGCAAAAGAAATACTTACTCCCTTTTCGGAAATTTCGATGTTGTTCTCAAAAAGATAGTCGGGGTTTGCCTGATCGCCGGTAATTGAAACCCTCGATTTAATTTTCCCGTGATTTATAGTTTCATACACATTCAGCTTCCCGATAAGCAGTGTGTCGTAATAAAGATTTTGAAATCCGGAAATAAACGTGAGTGAATCGTGAATGCCATTAATTTTAAGGTGGAGGTCTTCTACAACAATATTTTCCCATTTTATTACCGGGGCACTCAGGTTTACCTTCAAATTATTGTTGTTGCTGGTGTAACTGCCCCTGATCGAATCCAACGAAAGTTGCTTTAATTCGGGTAAAAAATTGGCGGTAAATTCAGGAGTTACATTCAGGTTCATTTTAAAATCGATGGTTTTACCCTGTGGCAGTTCCAGTGTATCGGCAAGCCCCAGGTATTTATTGCCGGCAAGCGTGAGTATATTCCCCATTTCATCGATAGGGATATTGCTATCGAGTTCCAGCCCCAACAAATCCGATTTAAAATTCAGAAAGGTGCTTTGGGGAGTAAAAACCGGGTTGATGAAAATTGGTTTCATTTCAAAAAGATTTTCCCCGTGGTAGATTCCTGCCCCTGTTATTGCAATTTGGGCGTTCAGGTTATTGATGGATGCGTATTTTCCATCTACCTCAAATCCCCCCCTGAAGGCTATTTTTTCTTTGGTGAAATTCAAGTTGAAAAGATTTAATAATCTAATATTAAGGGTTGATGAAATAGCGGTGCTGTCGGCGTTGATATGAGCGCTGGCCGCCAGGTCGAAATCGGCATTGGGGTCCCTCGAATTTATTTTGGTTTTGAAATCCATTCCTTTCAATTTACCTTCAAAGTCGATATCTTTATAGGTGTATTGCCGATATGTGGCCGAATCGATTGTTCCATTTACCTGCAACGAAATACTGTCGCCGCTTAGCCCGGAACCGGAAGCCTCAAAATTCAGGCTGGTATTTCCTATTGTTGTGTCGCTTAATATTTTGCCAAGCTGCAATTCATACAGATCCAAGTTTAAATTTACACTGTCGGGCATAAATTTGTTGCCGGCCCAATAAAACGCATCTGCATAAAACTCACCAAAGTTGGATGTAAAATTCATTGTGGCAATCAGCGAATCGGGCTTTCCTTTGGCAGTGAGCGATATTAAAATATTGTCAGGAATATTGAATCCGGTAAAATAGGATGAGTCGGTGAGAAAGATGATTTCACTTTTATTTGTTGTAATAGTATCGAAGGAAACTTCAAACTTTAAGTCCTCAAAATTTGTAGCATCCAAAAGTTTCCCCTTTGCTTTAACCCGCGTTTGGCCCAACAATGCAAGGTTAAAATGATCTACCGCAAGGCTGTCAACTTTTCCGCCAATTGAGGCATCAAATTTTAAATCCAGGTTGTTGTATTTTGAAAAGAGGGAATCATCCGGGTTTATCCCTGCAATTAGAAATGCCTCGGCGGTGTTGACAGTTGATTTTTTGAAGTCGATATTTAAGGAGACCGTTCCCGGATAATTGATCAGTTTGGTGAAGCTTTCAAATTGCGATTTGAAATCTCCCTGCAAGTGGCTTTTACCTGTCTGAATTTCCAATCCTGAAATTGAAATTGATTCGTTTGCTATTTTAGCTTGCAGGGACATATTTTTAAGCGAAACACCACTTTTTTCGTTAAAACTTAATTGCTTGAGATGCACTCCTGCCCCATCTTCGTTTACATAAAAATTATTCAGGTCGAGGCCAAAATCTTCAAACATAATATGGCCGTAATCCATTCCGTACCCCGCAGCTTTTGATGTCTTGTCATCGAATCCAAAATTAAACCCATCAATTTTAAGCTCATCAAGTGTGATATTCCAATCGGGGAAAATTGAGGTTTCGGATGTTCCGGCTGCATCATTTTCGGAAATTGAACTTACGGTTTCTTTATCCACATTTGTTGTATCTCCACCCAGTGCAATCATTGCAGAAGTATGATCAAGTTTAAAGTCGCCGAGGCCAAGAATTTTCCGGTTCAGGTCGATCTTTTTGGGGTTAAAAACCAGGCTGCCAATTTTTGAAATAACAGATAATTCAACGCTACGATCGAAATAGCTAAAATCAACATCTTCAATCGATAGTTGATTTAAACCAATGGCAGGATATTTTTCACCTGAAGTTTCAATATTTTGTTGATTTGAAATTGGGTTGTTTTGGGCTGCCCGAACAACCGGCCATTGTTCAATGCTGACGGAAGTATTTTCGAGTTTTACCTCATCCACAAAAACCGACATTTCATTTATGTTGATGGATTCAAAATTCATTTCAAGCAAACCGAGATTTAAGCGGGCATCCATACCAAGTGTTTCATCCCTGAAATGGCCATTGATCGATGAAAGCCTGATTTCACCAACGGATATCTTCCACGGTGGCGCTTCCTCCGCTTGATCTTCAACATCGGGTTGTGTGCTGTCGTTGGCAAAAGCATCGATGATAAATTGAAAATTGTAAGCACTTCCCGGAATCCCCCTCAACACCTTGCCTTGTAAGCCGTCAATAGTAATATTATTAAGTTTCACCTCGTTTCGGAGCAAGGCAAATAAGCCCACGTTAATTTCAATTCGATCAACAAAAAGGAGGGTATCATTTTGCTGGCCGGCTACAAAAAGCCCCCTGATATTCACCGTTTTCGGCAGGGCAATTTTTACTGCGCTCAACCTCACGTCAAGATTGTAATCCGTGCTTATCTTTTTGCTTAACTGTTGTGTAATTAGTGTTTGTATTGCCTGAATGTTGAGCATGGCCACCAAAACAAAAAGCACGGCAAGCACACCGGCCATAATTTTTGAAATCAGGACCAGGCTCTTGACAAGTATTTTATTTGTTCGATTGGGGTTCACGATTTGTAAAAAAACCTTATTATTTTTTTAGCAAAAATACAGTTTTAAATAAGTGGGAAGAATAAGCCCTGAAATTGTTTTATCAGCATAAACTCTGACAGGTGGGGTGTTAAATCTGTATTTTGCTTTTACGTTCCATTTTTTATTATTTCTTCCTTCCTAAATATTTCTTCCTATGTAATTTTTTTGAGGGATAGATTTCTCAGTCGCTACTCTCCTTCGAAATGACAAGTCTTTTGGGGCTTTGTGGGGGTGGGGAAAGTGGGCGCTTCGCGCCCACTTTCCCCACCCCCAAACCAATAAATTGCAACTTTGTCATTTCGACCAAAGGGAGAAATCTATTTGCAAAAAAACCATAAAAAAAATTCAAAAAACGGAACGAAATGGCATTTTTTTTGATAAATCTTAATACCTAGATAAACAATAAGATACAAATTCCAAAAAATCAATTTTTAACACCCCACCTGTCAGAGTTGAAAGCCCCCGTTGAAACCCTTAGTAATCCTGCCTCATTAGTAAAAATAGTGATGGGTTTTTCGGCAATTAAGGGTTCAATATATTTTCGATAAAATCGAGGAGCTTTTGTTTCCTGAATGGTTTGGTAATGTAATTATTGCAACCACTGGATAAATATTCGCTTTTTTGCGATACAAGGGCATTGGCTGTTACTGCTGCAATGGGCGTTTCTTTGTACTCCGGCATCTGTCTTATTTTTTCAACAACTTCCAGCCCATCCATCCCGGGGCCGAGATTTATGTCCATTAGTATTATATCAAACTTTTGTTGTTTAACCAGGATTAATGCTTTTTGGCCATTTTCAGCACACGACAGTTTATATTTTTCTTTCAAAAATAATTTAACAAACTGGCGGTGTCCCGCATCATCTTCCACGTATAATACATTTATTATGGAATTACTGGTTGAGGGTGATCTGTCAGGCTCTTTTATTTTTACCGATGTTGATTGCGATAGAGAATCCTTGCCTTTTTTTGGAATATAAATAGTGAAGGAGGTTCCACTACCTTCCTTACTTTTCATATCGATAAATCCCTCCAGCAAGTCCACATATTTTTTCGTGATATACAGGCCAATTCCCATGCCTTCGAATGAGCGGTTGTAACCCTCGCTTACCTGCCTGAAAGCCTGGTAAATCAGTGAAACATTCTCCAGTGGAATGCCAATGCCGGTATCTGAAACTGTTACAGCGAAGCAATCGACATTGTTGGCTATTACTTGTTTCAAGCCGATCGTTATACTTCCTTTTTTGGTGTATTTCACTGCATTGTTCAACAAATTGTTGAGTGCCTGGGTTAGTAGTATTTGATCAATTTCGGCTGTAGCTTCCGAAAGCTCTATGTTTTGCCTTATGACGAGATTTTTTTCGGCCGCTTCATAATTATAGGCTTCGCAAACATCACTGATGATTTTTATGATGTTTTCGGATTTTTTATTTACTGTAACTTTGTTTGCATCCAAAACAGCGAGGTCGATGATAAGGTTAAAAGTATTGAGAATCCGTTCCGAACTTTTTAAAATTGTTTCGGCATACGACTTGAATTCAGGGTCATCAAGGCTTTCGAGCAGGATTTCCGAAAACCCGAGAATACCATTTAAAGGCGTTCGCAGTTCATGGCTCATCGTTGACAGGAAATTTGTTTTCATCTGGTTCATTTCCTGCGCGTATTTTTGGGCAGCCAGCATCTCGGCCTCCACTTTTTTACGGGCTGTTATATCGCGTAAAATTCCAACGGCATTCCAATTTCCATGAATGTTGAGTGATGACAATGATAATTCAACGGGAATAATTGCCCCATCCTTTCTTTTGGCCTCAAGTTCAGATACTTTACCTACAGCATTTCCCTCACCCGATTTCAAAAAATGTTTGAATCCTTTTTCGTGGGCTTCCAAATATTTCTCAGGTACTATCATTTTATGGAGGTTTTTGCCCCTCATTTCAATCTCGGAATATTGTAATAATTCGGTGGCAGCTTTATTCCAGAATGATACATTACCATGATGATCCATTAAAATGATGGCATCCTTTGCTGCATTGGAAATTTTGTTGAATTTTTCCTCGCTTAGTTTTATTTCTTCCAGGGCTTCTTTGCGGCTGGTAATATCGCGCATTGCTACAACCCTGACATTTTTACCTTCGTAAATAACATTTTTTGCTTCCTGCTCAATGTGAAATGCTGACCCGTCTTTTCTTACCCCCATTGATTCGTAAGCTGTGGTAATTTTGTTTTTCGAATTTTCAAATACTGTTTTTCGATAATCGGGATGGATTAATAACTCAATTACATTTTTACCTATAAGTTCTTCCCTTTCGTAAGCAAACATCTGGCAAAATGAATGGTTACAGTCTTTTATAATCCCCTTATTATGAATTACAATTCCTTCAAAGGTTAATTGCGAGAGTGATTTATATCGTTTTTCACTTTCAATGAGTAGTTTTTCCTTTTCCTTTTTGGCCTTCCGTTCCTGCTGAAGCGCCAGCATATTTTTTATGGAAACCGGCAGCCTTTTAATGTGGTCCTTCATAATGTAATCCCATGCACCATGTTTAAGGCAATCAATGGCCTTTTCTTCGCTCAACTGGCCGGTAACAAAAATAAACGGGACGTCGGGAATAGTGTTTTTGTGGATTTCTAATGCCTGCAAACCATTGAATCCGGGGAGTAAGTAATCTGATAGTACAATATGGGGATGGAAATCAATAAGCCCATTGCTGAACCCTTCCAGGGTATCAACAATTAAGGTTGTGAAATCAAGTTCTGAATTATCGATAATTGAAAAGATAACTCTCTTATCTATTTCATTATCCTCAAGAATTAAAATTCTTATGGTATGGCTACTTTTCATATTTTCGATTTTGGGGAAACCCACTAAAAGAGGCGTGCAATTTAAGTAAAAAAATGAAATGTCTGCGATTTTATCCTAAATCAAGCATTTATTTTCAACACACTATTTCCCGAAGCATCCTGCGATAGTTCTATTTGCGTGCTTATTCTTTCTTTTAATGCCTCAACATGGCTAATTATACCAATGGTGCGGTTGGTTTCGTGTTGCAGCCTTTCGAGGGTTGAGAGTGCCGTGTCGAGGGTTTGCTGGTCGAGGCTGCCAAATCCTTCATCGATAAATAGGCTGCTGATTTTGGTTTTACTTGCTGCCAGGTCGCTCAGGCCAAGGGCAAGTGCAAGGCTCACCAAAAAGCTTTCGCCACCCGAAAGGGTTTTTACCGAGCGTTTTTCATCACCATAATAAGTGTCTATTACAAAAAGCTCATCGATATCATCGGCAATCTCGTTGATTACAATATACCGGTCGCTGAGTTTTTTAAGGTGATGATTTGCTCCTGCCAGCATTTGGCTTAGGGTGAGCTGCTGCGCAAATCTTGAAAATTTACTACCAGTGGCATCACCAATCAGCTTATTCAAGGCTTCCCATCTCGAAAATTCCTTTTCCTGTTTTTGAATATTCCGGCGGATTCCGGCGGATTTTTCGCGATTTTCAGCATCAAGTTGCAGCCGGGCAGTGTGATTTCCAATTTCTCTTTCACACCCGGAAATTTCCTGCTCGAACATTTGCATTGAATTTTGGAGCAATTCAAGCGGTGTCTCCTTGTCATCGTCAGCATTTAAAATGTTGATGCTTTCCTTAATATCCTCAATGGATTGGTCGGTTTTATCGATGGCCGATTTCAACTCATCCAACTTTAGTTGAATATGCTTAGCCTCTTGCTCGTTAAGCAAAGATTTTGATGCATCAAGATAGGTTTGAATTTCGAGTGGTTTTAATATGGCCGATAATTTGGTTTGTAAATGATTGCTTTCCACCTTCAAATCCTCCACTTCAACGTTCATTTTTTTTATTTGATCTTCAGTGTTTTTAATTTGCTCTTTTAGGATTTCGATTTGTTTGTCAAGATGACTGATCTCTTTTTGCAGTTTTTGAATTTGTGAAACACAAAGCTTGTCTTCTTTATCCGGATCCTTATCTCCAAAAAGTGAAATTCTTTTTTTGCCGAGTTGTTTAAGGTTTTCATCAAGCAAACCCAAATCGTGCAAAAGTTGATCTTTTTCGTTTTTTATGGAAGTAAGTTGTTTTTCCTTTTCGGCAATGGCCGATGAAGTGCTTGCCGCATTTTCGCGGTATAGGGCTTTTTTGCTTATGGCCTCCTTATACCTGGAAAGTTTGTTTTGTAAAACTGATATTTTGTCGGTGGCTTCCATTTTTGTATCGAAATAATTGGGAAAAGCTTGCAACTTAAGATTGATTTCACTTTCGATTTGTGCTAATTCTTCTGCTTTTTCGATAAGTCCCAAAATTGCTGTGAGCCTGATTTCGAGTGTGCTAATTTTTTGCAGCAAGGTCATTTTATCTTTTAAGCCTTTCAGGTTTTTTTCATTATTGGTGATTGTATTTTTTACAGTTTCCGGCTCATAATCGATGAGTGTCCTTTGTGATTTTTTAATTTGTAGTTTTATTTCTTCTTGTGTTTCGGCAATTCCTGTGGCCAATCTTTTCAAATTACTTTCAAAATTTAAAAGTTTTGATTTGCATTCATTGAACTCGTGGTTGGATTTTTCGAATGAATTTTTTAATTTTTCTAATTGGAGTTTTTCACTGGTAAGCTCCACGGTGGTTTTGTTAAGATTGTTTTGGTAGTTTTCTACAAAGGGATGTTGGGTTGATCCGCACAGTGGGCAAGGGTTTTCGGCTTCCAGCATTATTCGGGCCTGATCGTATTTTGCCTCCAAAGCTTCGCGCTCCTTTCGTGTACGCAATTCCTCGATACGTTTTTCGGAAATCCCGATGGCTTGTGAAGTTGTTTCTGTTTTTTGGGCCAGGTTGTCATAAGTTTTGGATGTTTCTGCCCGGGTCAGTTCGTTATTGTTTTTTTCTTCATTATAAAACTTCAAAGTTTTTGATAGCCTTAATATCTCAGTAAGTACCTGTTTCGCAGCTGTGGTTTCTTCAATATTTCCTAACAATTGCTGTTGGTCAGGAAGTACACCATCAAATTCTGTTAGGCAAATTTTTCTATCATCAGCCACTGCCCGGCCTTCCATTTGAAGAAATTCCAATTTTTCAGATTGAGATTTTATCTTGTTAAAACGATGATAAATTTCGGCATGGTCAGTTTTGGTAATTTGATTTAAGCGTTCCGCTTTGCTGTTTAACTGGGTTTTTTGACCAATGATACCTGGAAGCACTTCTCCCAAATCTTCCAAACGGGGATTTTCATCCATAAATTTATCAATACGAAGCAGGTTTTGATTTATGGTATTTAGGTTTTCTGTTTGTTGTTTCATTAAAAGCATCGCCTCGTCCAAATCGTTTTTATTTTTTAACAGTAATTTTTCGGCCTGGGTTTTTTTCGATTTTTCGATATTTATTTCCTGATCCAATTTTTTTACTTCAAAAATTACAGGTTGTAAAGCTTCATGGTTTTTATTCGCGTTTTCAAGATTATTGTTTTTTGTTTTAAGATCATCATTCAAAACAAGGCTGTCTTTAGATTTTAATGCCGATTGCCTGATTGAATTTTCAAGTTGCAGGTTTAGCGAATTCATCCTTTCTTCGTTTGCCGACAGCCTGTCGATGTCGCTTTTGTGTGGTAGAAGTTTATGGTGGAGGACAAGTCGTTCACCATCCCTATTCATTTCTTTTCTCGATACGAGCAGTGCCTCAAATTGCTTTTTCAGTTTTTCTTCAAGCGTAGTTTTTTCGATGAGCTGCTTTTTAATATATATATTTTTATCAACGTTTATCAACTGTTTTTTGCTTTGGTCGATTTTGTTTTGAAAACTAAGCAGCTCAGTTTTAAAAGCATCCATGTCTTCACTGCTCAACAATTTAATATCGCCCAGTTTTTCAACCAATTGATCCAAAAGCAACTTTTCAGTTTTTTGTTTTTCAAAAGCCATCTTCCCGATTTCGCGGTAAATTTCGGTTCCGGTAATTTTTTCGAGCAGCGCACTCCGGTCTTTGGCATTCGATTTTAAAAACTTTGCAAACTCGCCCTGCGACAGCAATATCGATTTAATAAATTGGTCGTAGTTCAGGCCAATGATTTCAGCGTTTTTATCAGGGACATCCCCTTTTTTTAAATCTAAAAACCCAAAATCTCCCTTCTCATCCTGCACAGCAATAGTCATGTGGTAATCCCTAAGGTTGCCTGTCCGGGCACGGCTGATTTCCCACCTTGAGCGGAAGGTTTTACCATTCGATTCATAGTCAACCTCACAAAAAGCCTCATCGGTATTTCTTGTAATTACGGCCCCCATTTTTTCGATGGCCGCTTTTGAAAGGCTTCCCGAACGTGGGGTTGCATTAAAAAGCGCCAGGGTAATGGCATCAAGCAAAGTGCTTTTCCCCGATCCGGTTGGCCCGATGATGGCAAAAAGCCCGGTTTGTGCCAAAGGACCTTCCACAAAATTAATCTGGTGAACTCCTTTAAGGGAGTGGATATTTTTGAGTTTGATGCTGTTGATCTTCATAATTAATTAATTTTTTCGGTTGAGTGTAAAATTTCAACCAGGGCTTTAAATGTGTGGATTAGACCTTCCTTTTCAGCTACGCCCTGATGCTCTAGCAGTTGCTCAAAAACTTCGCTTTCGTTCATGTCGCTGAGCGATTTCCCGGCATCCTGCCTGAAATAATCTGAGTGGTTTCTGTTGGCAAAAGTCAGGGTATGCCTGATGATTTCAAAATTATGATGCTGAGCGTTGATGTCTTCCGTAAAATTATTAGAAGCCCGTGCAAGCAGGGGGTCGTATTCTGCCTCTTCAATATTTAGTTCCAGCCAGTCGTGTAAAAATGAATTAGAGGTGTAAGCATCCACCTTTTTAATTACCTCGTCATATTTCCCCTTGAAGCTTTTCAATTTCCTTGCCTGGGGGATTTCCATTTTTTCATGGCTTATTTTACCATCCTTGATTTCGATAATCCTTACGGATTTATTATTGTTTTGCTCACTATAGCTCAAAGCTATGGGTGATCCCGAATAAACCACTGGTGGCTTTTCGCTTATTGTCTGTGCCCGGTGAATATGACCGAGGGCATAGTAATCGAATGTTGTGGGAAACTCGCTTGCCACTACTCCGGCCTGGTTGCCGAGATGAATGTCGCGCTCGCTCTCCGAGAGTTGCGATCCCTGCATGTAAAGGTGCCCTGTGGCGATTACCGGAATGTTGCTTTCTTTATATTTTTCGACCAGCACTGCCAACTCCCGGTAATGGTTCACAATTCCCTCTTTTGTTGCTTTAATCCTGTCGTTTGGAGATTCGCCTGCCACAGGGTTTCGAATGTCTTTTTCGCGCAAAAAAGGAACTGCTGCAATTACCACCTCGGTTTTTCCACGATCATCGGGTATTTCAATAATTTCGTTGGAAAGGTTGCCGCTTGCCCCGCCAACAATGCTTACGTTCAATACTTTTAGAATCTCACGGGGGGCTTCGAGGGTGCTCACAAAATCATGATTCCCACCAGTGATGATGACTTTGCGGAGCTTGGTTTTTATTAAATCTTTCAATATTTGATAGTAGGTTTTCAAGGCCAGGTTTGAGGGGTAACCCACGTCAAAAATATCACCACAAACAAGCAGCACGTCAATGTTTTCAGTTTGAATGACTTTGGTGAGCCAATTAAAAAAATACTGATGTTCTTCGATGCGGTCCTTGCCATATAACTTATGGCCAATGTGCCAGTCGGAGGTGTGTAGGATTTTCATGATTAAAATTCAATATGATTAAAATTCAAAAGTACACGTAATTAATGAAAATGAAAGTATCTCAGTGCTGACTTGGAGTTACCATACATGGGATGATGGGGGTGTTTAATCCGGAATAAATTCAAAAGCAGAAAAAGTCATCCGATGAATACTTCTTAAAAAATTACCACTAAGGCATCCCGATAGATATCGGGAGGCATAAAGAATCACTAAGATGCGTTATTCACGATACTTGATTTACATTAAATAAGGAGTTCGGATACTATCTACTGAAATAATTCATCGGAGGACTGTTGCTGTTGCTTACATGAAGCTTGGCTTGATGATAAATTTCAGCGAGGTACTTTTAAAAGATGGAATCAAGCGGATGGCAAATGGACTATAAAGCCTAATTTTTTTCTTTTAACTATTCTTTCTTTCTCTGCGCCTCTGCGTCTCCGCGTGCCTTTCTCTTAGAGTTAGAAGGAAGATTGGAGAGGTGGAAAAATGGAGTGGTGGAGTAATTGGAGAGACCGAAGAGACTTTAGCGACCGAAGCGAACGAAGAGACTTTAGCGAGCTAAGCGAACGAAGAGACTTGAGAGAATGAAGCGAACGAAGCGACTTGAGAGACCGAAGAGACTTTAGCGACCGAAGCGAACGAAGCGACTTTAGCGACCGAAGAGACTTTAGCGACCGAAGAGACTTTAGCGACCGAAGCGACCGAAGAGACTTGAGAGAATGAAGCGAACGAAGCGACTTGAGAGACCGAAGAGACTTGAGAGAATGAAGCGAATGAAGCGACTTGAGAGAATGAAGCGAACGAAGCGACTTGAGAGACCGAAGAGACTTGAGAGAATGAAGCGACCGAAGCGACCGAAGAGACTTTAGCGAGCTAAGCGAACGAAGAGACTTGAGAGAGATGAGTGATGAGGGATGAGAAAAGAGAGATGAGAGGGAAGGCAAGAGAACTAAGAGACTTTAGCGACTTGAGAGAACGAAGCGACAATAACGACCAAAGCGAACTAAGAGAGGCCCCGACTTTCCATCGTCCGCCAGCCGGTTGACATGGAAACGTCAAAAAGGGGGAAGTGAGAGTTGTGAGATTTTTAGGGTTTAACAATAAGCTGGGATGAGATAAACTATCAGAACTTTTTAAGCCTTAGCAGAACCATTAATAAAACTACCCAAAAAAAAATCGTAGTATTTCGTATGATTTTATATCTATCTTTAGCCCCCCAAAAAATGTCAGCCGATGCACAGAATTATTATTTCTATCGTTTTTGTTTTGGTTTCTTTCCAGGTTTATGCTCAACGAAGTTTGCAGGCCATTAAAATAAATACTCCCCTATCGATTGATGGGAAAATCGACCCTCTCCTTCATTTACTTTCTGATTCTGCGACAGGTTTTACCCAGATGGAGCACATGCCAGGAAGTCCTTCGGTGCAAAATACCGTGGTTTTTTTGTTTTACGATGAAAATACCATTTATGTAGCTTTTAAATTATACCAGGACTCCGCTTCAATACGGGCTAAAATACAAGCCCGCGATGTTTATTCAAAAAGTGATGATATAGTTGGAATTATGTTGGATACATACAACGATAAGCGTTCGGCATACACTTTTATGGTAAATCCCCTGGGTTCGCAGCTCGATTTCAGGGTGATGGACGATGGCCGAATTATCGACATCAACTGGGATACGGAGTGGGCTTCGGCGGTGCATATATATCCCTGGGGTTGGTATGCCGAGATGGCCATACCTTTAAAAAGCATCCAGTACAACCAGGAATTGCAGGAATGGGGCGTTAATTTCGGGCGGCTTATTCGCGAACATTCCGAAACATCGTATTGGTCGGGAAAGGTAAGCGGTGATTTCAGGACATCACAAAGTGGCTTATGGACGGGCATTGACCTCGACCGCGAAAAAGGGAAACTCACCTTTTTTCCCTACGGAACCATGCGCTATGAAGACAGCGATTTTACCGATGTTCACGGCGAATGGAAAGGCGAAGCAGGCGGCGATGCGGCCTACCAGATCAACTCGAACATTACCGCCAACGCGACTATTAATCCCGATTTTGCTACCGTTGAGGGCGACCGGGAACAGATAAACCTTACCCGCTACGAACTGAGCTACCCCGAAAAAAGGTTGTTCTTCCAGGATGGTAACGAAATGTTCTCGAACCGCATCCGGACATTTTATTCTCGACGAATTGGTGACATTATTTATGGTGCAAAAATAACCGGCAAAGCAGGCAAGTACAGCGTGAACATGCTCAATGTCGGGGGTGGTAATATTTCCTCACCCGTTGAACCCCGGGCTTTTTATACGGCTTTGAGGGTAAAGCGCGATATCCTGAAATCTTCCACCGTAGGGCTTACGCTTGTTGATAAATCTTATGATGGTGGTTATTCACGCTCCATTAGTGGAGATTACAGGCTTAACCTCGGGAAAACCTGGAACCTTACAGGTCAGTTTGTGGGGAGTGCCCCCGGTGATTTTTCCAGCCACAGCGCCTGGTTCGTGCGCTTTGCCCGCGAAAACAATATCTACCATTACCATATCCGCTATTCAAACATCGGTGAAAATTTCCAGGAAAATGTGAACCAGACGGGTTTTATTGTTGATGACGACCGCCGGGAACTGGATTCGGACATCGACTATACCTGGTGGCTGAAAAACAATACTTTCAAGTATATCGCATTTTCGTCGAACTACAACATTTTTTGGAGCCACCAGGGTACCCTGCGAAGCTATAACCTTTACGGCGACATGAATTTTTATTTCCAGAATAAGTTTAACCTTAACGTGTTTTATATAGATGAATTTAAGCTGTTCGATAAAAAATATTTCAACAATCGCTATGGTGTCGGGGTGGGGTATAATACCGATGAATGGAGCATGGCGAGGCTCGATTACTGGGGCGGCTACAATTTCGACAGGGAGTTTAAGCTCATCAAGGGCAGCACCCGGTTCAAGCTAAGCTCTAAACTTTCGCTTGAATATAGTGTTCAGCAAATATGGTATCACCCCGATACCAACAACTTTAGCACCCTGGTTAACGTACTGTCCGTTTATTATTATTTTACCAAAGACCTTTGGGTAAAAGTGTTTGCCCAAAACAACTCAGCCATCGACCGGATTTACGTTTACGGACTGGCAGGCTGGCGGTTCAAGCCGCCCTTTGGTGCCGTTTACCTTATCTATACCCACGATGAATTTACCATGATGCCCGACAACCTTATGGGCAGCGAAGGCGTGTTTTATGTAAAATTTACCTACCCGATTACAGTTTGGTGATTTGCTTTTTTTTGGGGAACACGGATGACCCCGAAAAACGGGGTAAACACGGATCGGACGGATTAAAACGGATTTTTATCTGTGCTTATCCCCGCCAAAAAAGGGGCGGACAGGCACATAATCCAAAGCAAACATCTTACATCTAAAATCTAACAACTAATATCTAACCTCTAAAATCTGACTTCAAAATTCAGGGCTTCACTTGGAGTAATGCCATGAATAGGCCGGCAAGCAGCAACTCTCAATACCTGGTTTTTTGGAACACGGATAACCCCGAAAAAAACGGGGTAAACACTGATCGGACGGATTAAAACGGATTTTTATCTGTGCCTATCCGTGTCATCCGTGTTCTATTGATTATTGTTTGATGATTTTCCCCGTCATCACCTTATCACCCACCTGCATCCTGCAACAATACATACCGGCAGGCAAACCACTCAAATCCATCACAAAATTGCTTTGCCCGGTGCCGGTAATATTAAACCGCCATGTTTTTACCTTGATTCCGGTGGAATTGTAAAGGCTCACTATGGCCACTCCCGATTCTCCCCCTTCAAAACTCAGGGTGGCAAAATCACCAACTGGGGAGGGGTAAATGTTGAAATCTGGTTCAGCATCTATCTCTGGGATGGAAATATACAGGCAGGCTTCCTCCACTTCCCCGGGGCTGTTGCAGCCGGGGGCGTTGTTGTAGATTTCTATGGTTCCGTTTGGAGCAGCCAGGTAATCACAGATGCTTTGGACTTCGCAGGTGGAAAGAAATGTGTTATCATAAATAGTTAAATTACTGATGGTGCTTGCATCTACATTCTCCATTCCCATTATACTGGTAAGAGAAGGGTTGTCGATAAATCTAATTTCACCTCCAATGGAAGACATGTTTTCAAGGCCTGATAAATTTTCCAGGACACCATTTTGGATTATTTCGAGATTACCTCCAATGGAGGTCAAATTTTCCAGACCTGCCAAACTGGAAATAACTGTAAATTGGTTTCCCCAATTGTTTAATTCTCCAATTCTCAGACTACCTCCAATGGAAATAAGGTTGTCCAAACCTGATAAGCTTGAAAGTTGATCGTTATTTGCTATAAGTAATTCACCTCCAATGGTGGTCAGATTATCCAATCCTGATAAATCACGGAGAGAATCGTTTTCTGAAATATAAATCCCCCCGGAAACAGAAGTCAGGTTTCCTAATCCTGTCAGGCTTGTTAGCGATGGGTTTGCCCAATTAGGATGAGTTCCCCCAATGATAATGTAACCTTGTATTGATGTCAGGTTTTCCAGTCCTGATAAATTAGCAAGAGAGCCATTACCACTAATAATTAGGTATCCTCCAAGAAATGTTAAATTACTAAGCCCTGAAATATCAGTCATTGAGCCATTCCCCTCAATGGACAACCAGCCACCAATATAATTTAGATTACCCAAAGCTGACAGGTTGGTGAGTAGAGGATTGCCATAGGGACCGTAATCACCTGAAGACCCGATAAAAAAATGACCATTAATTGTTGTTAAGTTTTCAAGGCCGGTCAATGTAAGCAGACTTGTATTTCCCCAAAGCCAAAAATGCCCCCCTATAGAAGTCATATTATCCAGCCCTGTTAAACTAATCAGGGCATCGTTGTCTTCAACATCAAGGTCTCCTCCAATGGAAGTCAATCCTTCCAGCCCTGTTAAACTGGTCAGGGCATCATTGTTTCGAACATTAAGGTCTCCCCCGATGGAAGCCAAATTCTCCAGCCCTGTAAAATTGGTAAGTGAATTATTCGAACGAATATAAAAATATCCCCCGATGGAAGTCAAATTATCTAGCCCCGTTAAACTGGTCAGGGCGTTGTTGCTCCATACTGTAAGATCTCCCCCGATGGAAGTCAGATTATCCAGCCCTGCTAAACAAATCAAGGCATTGTTGCTGTAAATCCCAAGGTATCCCCCGATGGAAGTCACATTCTCCAAGCCGGATAGCGAGGTCAGGGCAGCGTTGTCAAATAAATATAGGCCTCCACCAATGGAGGTCAAATTCTCCAGGCCGGTCAACGAGGTCAGGGCATTGTTGCTCGTAATCTCAAGGTCCCCACCAATGGAAGAAAGGTTGTCCAATCCTGATAGCGAGTTCAGGGCATTATTAGATTCTATATCAAAGTCCCCACCAATGGAAGTCAAATTCACTAATCCGGGCAGTGAGTTCAGGGCATTGTTGGATACTATTTTTAAGTATCCACCAAAGGAAGTCAAATTCTCCAAACTGGTCAAAGAGGTCAGGGCAGCGTTGCCCGTTAAATATAGGCCTCCACCAATGGAAGTCAAATTCTCCAAGCTGGTCATAGAGGTCAGGGCAGCGCCCGATAAATTTAGGTCTTCACCAATGGAAGTCAAATTCTCCAAGCCGGATAGCGAGGTCAGGGCAGCGTTGCCCCCTAAATTTAGGTCTCCAGCAATGGAAGACAAATTCTCCAATCCGGTCAACGAGGTCAGGGCAACATTCCATGATAAAGCAAGGTCCCCCTCAATGGAAGTCAAATTCTCCAAGCCTGATAGTGAAGTCAGGTTATTGTGCTCTAAAATAGTAAGATCTCCACCAATGGAAGACAAATTCTCTAATCCGGTCAGTGAGTTCAGGGCATTGTTGGATACCATTTTTATGTATCCACCAATGGAAGCCAGGTTATCCAGACCTACTAAACTGGTAAGCATTGGGTTTCCGTAAGAATAATTGCCAATGTTAAGGTCACCTCCAATTGATGTTAGCACACTTAAACCATTCAGGTTTGTAATATCATCTCCATGAATTTGAACACCCCCTTCAATCTCAGTACAACCAGGATAATTAATAGCAAAGTTGTCAATTTGTTCCTGGGTTGTGAATGTTATGCCTGTTGGCAGGCAGGATACAACATCAGTTACTTCAATTACAAATTCCTGCTTAAGCTCTTCAAGGCCATCACCAGCTTTTATAATTACCTCATAAAATCCTATCTGTTCAGGAGTGCCTGATAATTGTGCTGTCCCATTGCCAAAATCTTCCAGGATTAACCATTCAGGTATTTGCTCAAAATCAATAAAAATAGAATCATAAGGATCCGGGTCTGAAACCTCAATTTCATATACATATTCAATACCTACTTCTATTTCAAGTATAGCTTCCGTAATAAATTCGGGTGGTCTGTTAAAGAAACTCCTAAGGTTAAAAGAGGTCATAGGTAATGCATAAGCATCTATACCATCACGGATAACACTCACTTTTAACAAATCCATTTGCGGAATATGCTGTATATACCCATAATTTCTGCCTGATTGAAGCACAGAATAGTTGGTCATTATTTCATTATTTCGCTCAATACCTATATTGGTGCTATCGCCAAAGTTATTACTCACGTTATTATACCTATAGCAATAGTTTTGAGCGTTGTTTCTTGCTATCTGATGATTGGCAGCATATAGATTATCGCCAGGGATATTGTCGTCGTAGGAATTTGTTCGGTAAGTATGAGTGGGTTCTACCGGTGCTATTTCAACTACCATAGCAGTAAGGCTATCGGAATTCGGATTGTTACGGGCAATAACAGGAATAATTTTATCAATGGCATAACCTTGTGGATTGGCATCGAAACCATCACGGGCATCTTGTGTATTGTGAACGCCATCACCATTAAAATCGTTGGTTTCCAATATTTTTCTCATGGTAAAGATATAGGGTGCGTACGCGGTTCCCGGAACTGCGCTACCGTTAAAATCGCTCATGCCATTTTTATACATAGAAAGGCCACCCTGGCTTATTCCACCTCCGCTAGGCACCATCTCTCCGGCATATCCTAACAAAAGCCAGGGCTGCAAATCAGGTTCACTGGGTATGTGGGCTATTAACACAGCATTATCAATTATGATGGTTTGGTATCCACTCCAATCCCAAAATCGGGCAGCAATCGATTTACCATTCAATGGTGAGTTTGCGGTTCCCTCCCCCCAATTTAATAAGCAAGAGCAATCAGAACCACCCCCTTTTTTATATAAATAGCCTTCCAGGTCGGACCAACAATTACCAACCAAAATATCTATGTAATCAAAATTGGTGGTATCGATACCAGCTTCAACCATTCCGGCAATCATGGCCT
>Ga0208900_1000051_pt1 | contig 68480 bp, 54 predicted proteins | sample AntAceMetag02UKK_FD_184763 | JGI IMG/M metagenome (GOLD analysis project Ga0208900, IMG submission 184763) | Saline lake microbial communities from Ace Lake, Antarctica - Antarctic Ace Lake Metagenome 02UKK (SPAdes) (version 2) | ecosystem: Environmental > Aquatic > Non-marine Saline and... | reverse complement strand
AAGCTGTTTTGCACTTCTGGAAAAGGATCTGGATGCAACGCCGATATGTCCCCATTGCGGATTCAAACCCTCCATGGAAACCAAAACAGCCTTGAGCACAGGTATCATTGATCGATTTGATGATCAGCTGGACAACCTTATGGAATCCTGGACAACCATCCTGTTTTCCAATCTGGAAGATCCAATCACCCAATCCAACATAGATCTGCTGAAGGTCGATGACCGTAAACAGCTGGACGCGTTCATCAAATCCAGGCAATTGCCGTCACCGCTTGACAGCAACTTTGTCCATGCATTGAAAGAAGTCCTGTCCGGCCTGGTGAAAGTTTCCCTGGATATTTCAGACTTGCAGACTGCGCTTCAGGCCAATACAGGCCCGGGCACACCAACAGAAATCAAAAAACGGTTTGAAGATTATATTGATAATTTGACTAAGGGAAAAGACCCGGCAAAAATTAGGATCGTTCTCGAATAGGATACCGAACAAATGATATATTTTTCAGGAAATAGAATATGAATAAAAATGAGAGTCTGTTCAAGACCAAAACTGTTCCGGGCAAGCCTGGCAGCGGCAATATGTTTGAGGAAGAATTTGTATATGAAGACGGTCCGGTCACTTGCCTTGGAAAGGACTTTAAAAATGATCAGGCTCGCAGAGAGTATTTTACAGAACTTCTTGGTCAGAAATTAAAAGATCCTGATTTTCGTAAAATTGAAGGATTTCCCATTGGTGAGGATGAAGATATCCTTGCCTTGAGTGATCCGCCTTATTACACTGCCTGCCCTAATCCCTGGGTATCTGATTTTATTGCTGAATGGGAAGCGCAAAAACCTGCTAAACCAGAAGAGTATCAGTATCATAGGGAGCCCTTTGCAGCAGATGTGAGCGAGGGGAAAAACGACCCGATTTATAATGCCCATTCTTATCATACCAAGGTGCCGCACAAGGCTATTATGCGGTATATTCTCCATTACACGGAACCGGGGGATATCGTATTTGATGGGTTCTGTGGTACTGGCATGACCGGTGTGGCGGCCCAGATGTGCGGTGATCGTGATGTGGTTCAATCTCTTGGTTACCAAGTGAAAACCGATGGTACCATATTGCAAGAAGAAACAGATGAAAATGGTAAGAAAGCTTGGAGGCCATTTTCTAAATTGGGAATTCGAAAATCAGTTTTAAACGACCTGTCGCCTGCTGCAACATTTATTGCCTACAACTACAATACGCCGGTAGATATTGCCACATTTGAAAAAGAAGCCAAACGGATTCTTGCTGAAGTGGAAAAAGAATGCGGATGGATGTATGAGACAAAGCATTCAGATGGTAGAACTGGTAAAATTAATCATATTCTTTGGTCTGATGTCTTCATATGCCCGGAATGTACAAATAACGTCGTTTTTTGGGATGTTGCTGTCGATAAAGGGGCCGGAAAGATACTTAATGAATTTCCCTGCCCAGCATGTGGAACAATACTAACAAAGCGTAATATGGAGCGAGCGTGGGTCAGTAAATATGATCGGGCCATAGCACAAACAATCCGCCAAATAAAACAAATTCCTGTTGTTATTAATTATAATGTGAATGGGAAACGATTCGAAAAATTACCAGATGAAATGGATATAGCTTTAATCAAAAAAAACAATGAGGCTGATATCCCATATTGGTTTCCAGTAACTGAGGTGCCACTTGGTGACAAAACTGGTGAACCATTACGAATAGGGTTATCCCATATCCATCATTTCTACACTCAAAGCGCATTATATGAAATGTCAAGTATTTGGGAGCATTTCAATCGTTTAGGATATCGAATTTCTCGGGCTTGTCTGTTATCGCATACTGCAGCAAGTACATACGCTTCCAAGCTTCGAAGATATAGAGCAGACAAAAAGGGTGGCGGTCCACTTGCTGGAACACTATATATTGCTTCTCTAATTACCCCACCTAATCCTGTACTTACTGTTGGTCGCAATGTGAACTTTATCTTAAAAGGATTACGTTCTATTTGCCCAAAAAGAGAATCATCACTTGTTTCTACTCAAAGTAGCAATTTTTTATCTTTGGATAGCAATTCCTTGGATTATATTTTTACAGATCCTCCCTTTGGCTCAAACTTGAATTATTCTGAGCTTAATCTTTTATGGGAGTCATGGCTAAAAGTATTAACAAATAATGAAAAGGAAGCTATTGAAAACAAAACTCAAGGTAAAGGTTCAGTCGAATACCGTAAAATTATGACGGCTTGTTTCATGGAGGCTTATCGAATCCTGAAACCTGGCAGGTGGATGACAGTAGAGTTTTCTAATACGAAAGCGTTAGTTTGGAATAATATTCAAACAGCACTTACTGAAGCTGGTTTTATCATTGCAAATGTTTCCGCGTTGGATAAAAAGCAAGGCAGTTTTAATGCAGTTACAAATCCAACTTCAGTTAAACAAGATCTTATTATCTCGGCTTATAAACCCAACGGCGGTTTTGAGGAGCGGTTCAAGCAGGAAGCCCAGACCGAAGAGGGAGTGTGGGATTTTATCAGAACCCATTTAAAGTATCTACCGGTTATCAAAAAGCAGGGTCTTGATATTGTCGCTATTCCAGAACGGGACCCGAGAATACTCTATGATCAGGTCATCGCTTATTATGTGCGAAAAGGATATCCGGTACCTATTTCCAGTCAAGAGTTCCAATTAGGGCTTGACCAACGGTTTGGTCCAATTGTAGATGGGATGTATTTTCTTCGTGAGCAAAGAGCTGAATATGATCGCAAAAAAATGATCGGTGGTGGCAGACCTCTTCAGCAGTCTTTATTTGTCTATGACGAGGCATCGGCCATTGGGTGGCTAAGGAATTTGCTGCGTGATAAACCACAAAGTTTTCAGGATATCAACCCCCAATTTATGAAAGAGATAAGTGGTTGGCGTAAAAATGAGGTTGGACTGGAACTTTCTACCCTGCTGGAACAAAACTTCCTGCTGTATGATGAAAAAGGGGATGTTCCTGATCAGATTCACAGCTACCTTTCTACAAATTGGAAAGACATGCGAAATCTGCCTAAAGACGACCCGGCTCTGATGGCAAAAGCCAAAGACCGATGGTATGTTCCTGATCCCAACAAAGAAGGAGATTTAATAAAACTCAGAGAAAAAGCACTTCTCAAAGAATTTGAAGAATACAAACAAACGAAAAAGAAACTTAAAATATTTCGTTTAGAAGCTGTCCGTACAGGGTTCAAGAAAGCCTGGCAGGAAAAAGACTATGTTGTTATCGTGGCGGTGGCAGAGAAGATCCCCAATAATGTTCTTGAAGAGGACCCAAAACTGCTCATGTGGTATAACCTGGCAGTCACAAGGACAGAAGATAGCGGAGGAGGATTATAATGAAAAGACAACAAGATGTTCCCATCAAACTACGACGTTTAGAAATACAGGATTACAAAGGAATTGATGCCCTTGTGATGGATTTTCCGATTCCAAAGTTGCCTGGAGATCCAGATATATTGGTTATGGGAAGTAAAAACGGCCTTGGAAAAACCTCCATAATGGAGTGCTGTTCATTGTTGCTTCTTGCGCTTAGTATTAGAGAAGATCGATTTAAGCTAAGGGATAAATCTTCTATGATAGACGTTCCTGATCTTATAATTCGGGCGGGAGCCCAGGCCGTAAAAATTTCAGGAGATATTGTTATTGGAGAAGATGCAATAACTTTGCAAATCAGAATCGATAGGAACGGTGTTGTAAAAATTACAGGAGAGAATATTCACGACATCATGATGGATAAAGGCTTATATGACCAAAGTGCAGACACTGATGATTTGATAAAAGCCATTTGCGGGTTATCGCCAAATCCAGTGATAGAAAAAACATTTTTATTATTCCACAGCTATCGAAAAGTTCAGGAAGGTAATCCAGAACTTGGGATGATGGTAGGCGAATCTCAAAAGGTAAGAAGAATGCCGGCATTCAGGCGATATGAGATGCCTATGAGTGAATTCAAACTTCAAATCCTTCGTTCTTTAATGAATAAAGCGGATCTGTTTGAATTTTCCGAAGACCAAGAACCAGATGAAACAATTGATAAGCTAAACGAGCTTGTTAAAATTTATGCGGGTGGGACCATCAGAAAATTAAGGCCATCTGCTGACAATACCGTGGATATTCGGATCAGTGTCAATAATGGAGAGAATTCAATGACATTTGATGGGTTGAGCTCAGGTCAAAAGGAAATTATTTCCACACTCTTTCTGATATGGTATCACACCAAAGGGAATCCTTCAGTTGTTTTTATTGATGAGCCTGAACTGCATTTAAATGCCCAATGGCACAGAAGCTTTGTAAAAAGATTGATGGAGTTGGCACCAGAGAATCAATATATTATCGCCACACATTCTGAAGATGTTATGGATTCGGTGGACGAGGATCGGCGTATCCTATTGACCAATCATCAGGAGAATGCCAAATGGTAAGTCTTAAACGGGGTATTCGTGCCGAAGAAGTCCGTTTGCAAGGACAGCATGTTCTTTTTGTTGAGGGAAAGGATAGAAGCTCTGTAGATCCAAAAATCTTGGGCGAGCTGTTTGGCACCGACACTATTAAAATTGAGCCGTTGGGACCTTCTTATTCAATAAAAAGTGTTGCCCAGGCATTGTACAGCTATCATCCAACATATTATTTTCTGATTGATCGCGACCACCATGATGATGACTTTGTTGCACAATGCTGGAATCATTTCCCAGACCCAGACAAGTACAACTTGCTTGTTTGGAAAAGACGTGAAATTGAAAATTATTTTCTGGACCCAAATTATCTTTTCCAATCAAAATATCGTGAAGTCAGCCAGGAAGAAATTGAGAAAACGGTTTTGGAATGCGCAAAAGATAGGTTGTTTTTAGACACAGCAAATCATGTTGTAATCTCTGTGCGGGAAGAACTGAAAAGAAATTGGATTGGTAAATTTTCAAACCCTTTAGATTTCCCATCAAAAGAGGATGCATTGACAAAGCTAAAGAGTGCAATCGAATTTGAAGAACACAAAATGGATGTTTCTCAAAAAGTTTCAAGTGAAGAAATTGAAAAACGATTCGAACAGGCTCTTGAAAAAATGACTGGAGGTTTTGATACATTAACGATAGGTCAGGGCAAATGGATGGAAATGGTCCAAGGGAAAAAGGTATTATCACTGATTATCAACTCAGGGTGTTTCAAAGTAGAGGCTTCTGATGGGTCAATTTTAAACGGCAAAGAAAAATTACATGCTGTTATTAAAGATTTATTAAAGAAAGATGCTGATGTGCAGCCTGACGATTTCCTTGAACTAAAAGATTTAATAAATTTAAGGATAAATGGACCGAATTGAAAGCGGGAAGTGGATACTCTTGGCAATACAGCGCGTCACCCCAAAAATATGGCAGAAGGATAGTGATTAAGTTTGCGACTAAGTATGGTTCAACAGATGTGCAACTTAGGCACATAATTCTGACTAAGTTTGAGGTTTTGGTTTGTTATGCATGATACCTGGCAATACAGCAAGACACATAACTGTGCCTGTAAAATCATTGAAGAGCAGCAGTTATGGGGGCAAACGATCTGTCGGATATGGCTTCCTGGTCAAAATGCTGTTGTCAGGGTTTCCAAAACGACGTTAACATCTCTGTCTGCAGAATCCGGTCCTGATATCCAGCAATCCCAAATCGCCTACATTGCTGCTGCAGCAAAAGTGGCACAAGTGCTTGAGGGAAGTTTAAGTGCATCAGAGAATCATGTGCTCCTTGCGCCGATAGAATCAACTGTCATCCCGTTGCCCCATCAAATTCATGCCTTGTCCAGAGCAATCTCCGGTGACCGGGTGCGGTATTTGCTGGCTGATGAGGTTGGGCTTGGAAAAACGGTAGAAGCCGGTTTAATCCTTCGTGAACTGAAACTTCGGGGCCTGGTCAGACGATGTTTGGTTGTTGCACCTAAAAGTATTGCAATGCAATGGGTTGCAGAAATGAACACCCATTTTAATGAAACCTTTGCTTTGATAAATCCAGGGGACCTTGATGCGTTGGAACGATTAGAGCGGCCGGAACGACTGTTTGATACTGCATCATCTTCAGAATATAATCCATGGAAAAGATTTCCCCAGGCCATTGTAACCCTGGATGCGGTAAAACCTTTAACCAGACGTCGTGGATGGTCCAAAGAAAAAATACATGCCTATAATTTGAATCGATATGAAAATCTGGTTCATGGACAATGGGATTTGATTATAGTTGACGAAGCGCATCGACTGGGCGGCAGTACCGATCAAGTGGCAAGGTTCAAATTGGGTCAGGGTCTTGCAGAAGCTGCCCCATATCTGCTCTTGCTTTCAGCAACACCGCATCAGGGTAAATCAGATGCCTTTGCCAGGTTGATGAGCCTGCTGGACCCAATGACCTTTCCTGATGAAGAAAGTGTCACCCGGGATCGAGTTTTGCAATTTGTGATCAGAACAGAGAAACGCAAAGCCGTTACAGCTCAAGGAAAACCGCTTTTTATACCGAGAATCACCAGGACTCAGAAGATAAACCTACAAGAGAACAATCGCCAGGTTCTTCTTTATGAAGAGGTCACAGCCTATGTAAAGGAAGGGTATAACCAGGCGATCAATGATCGAAAACCGCACATCGGTTTTTTAATGGTATTACTTCAGCGTATCGTCACTTCCAGTACCCACGCGATCCGATGCACCCTTGAACGTCGGCTGAATGTGCTTGAAGACTTGAATTCCCAGGCAAGGGTAGTAGATGAAGATGAGTTAGACTTATTTCTGGAATTGGACGGCCAGGAGTTGCTGGAACAGCTGATCGAAGTAAACGAACCCGGACGGGTCGCTGAAATAGAGCGGGTAAAATTTCTATTGTCACTATCCCGGGATGCTGAAGCTTTAGGTCCGGATGTCAAAACGCTTGCTCTGATGGATTTAATCTATAAGCTTCAAGGCCTGGAAAATGATGATCAATTGAAACTGCTCATATTCACCGAATTTGTCCCAACCCAGGAAATGTTGAAAAAATTTCTTGAAGACCGTGGCATCGAATGTGCGGTTTTAAACGGGTCCATGAGTATGGATGAACGCCGCAGGGCACAAATAATATTCCGGGAAAAGGCCCGAACGCTAATTTCAACAGATGCCGGTGGAGAAGGGTTGAATCTGCAGTTTTGCCATATTGTCATTAACTATGATCTGCCCTGGAACCCCATGCGGATAGAGCAGCGAATCGGTCGTGTTGACCGTATCGGCCAGGACAAAATCGTCCGTGCAATAAACTTTGTATATGAGAATTCGGTTGAGGACAGAGTCAGGGAAGTCTTGGAAAACAAACTGGCTGTCATCCTTGATGAGATTGGAATCGATAAAACAGAGGATATCCTGGACTCATCTCTTTCCGGGGAAATGGTCGAAAAGATGATGACCCATGTGATCATGAAAAACGCCGATCCGGAAAATCAAATCACACAGACAATTAACAGCTTAAAAGAAAAACTGATGTTTGTCCGTGAAGAATCCGCAGTGTATTCAATCTCAGAAGATCCAGATTTGATAACGGCGGAAAAAATACGGACCCATCCGCTTCCATACTGGGTTGAAAGAATGACCATGAATTTTTTAAAGATGAAACACTGCCCTGTTGAAAAAGATCTTTTTGGATGGAATTTGACATGGCCTGATGGAGATCAATTTAAAAATGTCACATTTCAATCGGAAGGCCTGGGGGCTCAGACGTCTGTCTTAACACTTGAAAACAGTCGAATTCGAGGATTGGCATTGAATCTTCCCTTTGTTGCAATGGGCCAGCCCATCCCCTGTGTCTCTATCCAAGGATTACCAGACTCAGTCAGGGGGTTATGGGGATTGTTTGAAATACGACTTCAGGCAGGATTAAAGGGAAACAGTCAGTATATCCGAATCCCAATTCTGCGGAGACGCTACTTAAGTGTTTTTATCAACGAACAAGGAAAAATATTTTTACCAACGGCAAGGCATATATGGGATTCTTTGCAGACCATTGAACCGAGAATTAATAGGGTTACAGAACATGAGGATTCAATACTCATATTCAACACACTGAATCAAGAAATAGAAAAAGCCGGTCAAAAAATTTTTGAAGACCTTCGGATGGAACATAGTGCATCCATCTCCCGGGAGGAAAATCGAGGGATAATTGCATTCAGGGCAAGAAGACGTGCAATAGATCGGGTGGGACTTCCAGAAGTTAAGCAATATCGTTTGAATCGATGTGAAGAAGAAGAATTGGACTGGAAATCTGAACTGGATTCGGCAAGACAGATTGTTCCGGAAATACGCCCATTACTATTAATGAAAATTGAAGAGGATTTGGTTTGATGAGTAGCTGGCGAGAAACAATCCTTAAAGAATTCATCCCAAATGTCAGCAAGTTAACCCTGGTAGCTGATCCTGACAGTCTTTTAACAGAAACAAAGCTTTTTGCAACGCTGCACCAAAGGGGATTTGATCTTATTGAATTCGATGATCCGATTGAATTTCGATACGCTTATGAATCTAAGTATAGAAGTCTTTGGGATAGAGGAAAATATACAGATTTAGTGGTAATTCTCCGGCTGCAAAATTCTGAATTGTCATGTTTACCATATGATTTGCTCCAGGCCGGAAGAAAGATGTCTTTTAATCTTGGTGATCTGTTTTCCAACTTAAGTTATCCGGTTATAGAACAACTGGACCGGTCGATGCTGGATGCGCTGTACGATGCGCAGAAAAAAAATCCATCTGACCGGATGGGAGACAATGCAAGCAAAGACTTTATTTTACGTCATGTTTACGGAATCCCGATGGACATGATCTCTGATGATATAAAACTTTTGAGAACGCTATTGAGTTTACACTATAGCAAGACACAAATGCCCCCGGTTTTTTCAGAACGACTTGTCCAGATATTAAGTGAAAAATCTTTTTTTCAGACATGGGATTTAAAAGAAATTGTACCCAATGACAAAGCGTTTTTTGCCTTTCTCCAGGAACGCTGGCCAATCTTTTTAGACCGTCTTGGAAAAAGTGACCAAATAGAAGAAAAGCCTTTTGAATATGGTCTGAAATACAATGGCCCCAAGTTCCTCCCGTTTGATCATCAAGATATCAGGATATATATCGACAATCTGTTTCTTGAAGGGAAAATAGCACCGGTAAAAAGTGCAAAGCTGAATGTTGATTCAAATTCCTGGTTTAAAATAGGCGTTCAAGAAAAAAACGACGAAGACCATGAAGATCGCATTTCAGGGCTATTTAATCTCCTGCGGAAAGATTTGCCTACCGTTGAAGGGGTATATTCAGAATGGATTGATTTTGCTTTAAAATGGGCCGAACTTTCAGCATTGATACATTGTACAGATGGTGATGCCTGGCAATCCCGATTTTGTGAGATGGGGCTTAAGCTCAATAGAGACTTTGCCATCTGGTTGACTAAAAATTACTCGAATTTGATCAACCTCCCGCCCACAAATCCAACAATGTTACATCACGTACCTCGACGGATTGCCCGGGATATGGAAATATCTAATAACAGCCCGACAGCTCTTATCGTTGTAGATGGGCTTGCTCTGGATCAATGGGTTTCCATCAGGCAGATGCTGCAGGATTGTGACAATAGTTTGATCATAAAAGAATCAGCTGTTTTTGCATGGATACCGACATTGACATCTGTCTCAAGACAATCGATTTTTTCAGGCAAACCCCCATATTATTTTCCTTCATCCATTAAAACAACGAACAATGAGGAGAAACTCTGGAAACAGTTTTGGGAGAACAATAATGTTTCCCGGCTTGATATTGCATATGCAAGAGGTTTGAGTGATGGCAATGCTGAAAATATATTGGATTCTATAATTCATCCGGGAAAGACAAAAACTGTTGGTCTGGTGGTTGACAAGATTGACAAAATAATGCATGGAATGCAGCTTGGTTCGGCCGGGATGCACAACCAAATTAAACAATGGTGCCAGAAAGGATTCCTGCATTCCTTGATTAATTATCTGTTGAATCACGGTTATGAGGTGTGGTTGACATCTGATCATGGGAATATAGAATGCCGTGGCAAGGGGCGGCCATCTGAAGGTGTAATTGCAGAAACAAAAGGTGAGCGGGTGCGTATTTATCCATCTGAAGAATTGAGATCTCAGGTTGCGGCTAATTTTTCGTTTGCTCGTAAATGGCATCCGATTGGATTGCCTCCAGACTATTTCCCGCTTGTTGCTGCAGATCAGGATGCGTTTATAAATAAAGGAAATACAATCGTCGGTCATGGGGGCATTTCCATAGAAGAAGTCATCGTACCGTTGGTCAATTTTAAAAGGGATAAACGATGACAAACAAGAAATATGAAAAATTAGGGATTAAGCAGACAATTCAAATAGACTGGATGGACCGTGTTGTGCAAATGCTGCTTGCCGGGATGTCTGAATCTGAAATTCGAAAAGACTTGAATGAGTTCCTTTCCACTCAGAAACAGAGCGGCGGTATCGGGGAAAGAGGAAAAAAAACATACAACATGGCCATCAGCACCCTTTCGTCATGGTTTCCAAAGGATAAAGAGCTAATAGCGTTTTGTGAAAATGCTTTGGGTTTGGCAAAGTCACTTCAACCGTCAGAATGGCTGCCTTTGCACTGGGCTGTCGTATCAGCATCATACCCCTTCTGGTTTAATGTTGCGAAACAGGTTGGCCGGATATTGAACTTGCAGGATAAAATAACCCAAAGACAAATTTTCGACAGATTAAAAGAACAATACGGTGACAGAGAAACAGTGGCTCGAAATGCCCGCTATACAGTTCGTTCCTTTGTCGCCTGGAAGACCCTTAATGATTCAGAGACAAGAGGTTGTTATGAAAGAACGGATTTGTACACTATAAACAATCCGGATATGGCTCTTCTGCTTTTTGAATCTGCCTTGCATACAACTCCAGAAGGGAAAGGAGCATTAGGGTTTCTAACAAATAATCCTGGCTTTTTTCCATTTCAAATTCCTCTTTTGACCGGAGATTATATTGCCCAGAATAGTGAAAGAATTGATGTTGCACACCATGGTTTCGATGATGAACTCTTAAATTTGGTTTGATTTGTTAAAAAGATTCAATACTGTGGACTACATCTGACGTGGGTGTCCATCGCATCTGGATTTAAAAGTTAGGACTATTATTAATAGTTATAACCATTTTGAGCCCTTAAAAAATGAAAACTGGTACTCAACATTAATTATCCAAAGGTGGACTATTCGGAGCCTGGAATAGTTTAGGATGCCAAAATAATACATCACCGGGAATCTGGATTAATTGATGCCAATTATGGAAGTATCTTCTTTTTACATATTACAGCCTTTTACACTTAAACTCGTCGATGGAAGCATCTAAAATATTACGTTCAAGCTGCATATCAGGCTTCCACCAAACTGCATGATCACGTTTCCTTTTTGCGAATTCTTGCTGTGCATTTATTATATTTTCTTGTGTTTTTTGCGTGAACATGGGGGAAATTCCGGCAATAGACACAACATTTGCGTCATTTGTTAATCTATCTTTATCAAGGACACCTTTTTCATTGAAATGCAAATAATAATAAATCGCTCGTATAACCTCTGTCGGCTTTCTGTTCTCAATTTTAACACCAATTTCTGCAGCACGCACACGCTTTCCAGCAAACCTTTCCAATTTCTCTTCACTGGTGCATTCTAATAAACGTTCAAATCTATTGAGTGACAATCTAAAGATCTCAGAATCATCTGTAATAATAAAAAATCTTACTGATACAGAACTCATATGGCTATCCTTTTAAAGTTGACTCTTTAATCTTGATGGCCACAAACTTCCCACCCTTCTTTTTCTTAACAAGGCCAGCTTTCTTTAAGTGAAACATAGTGTTTGAAATTTGTTTCCCAGTAAGGCCAGTCAATTTTGCGATTCCCTTAGCATCTATGCCAGTCTTTCTGGATTGTATGGCTTTCAAAATTGTTTCCTTGACCCCCTCTGGCTTTACTTTGGGGGGTTTAGGAGCCTCGGAAACAGGTTCTGGATTTACAAAGGTTTCAAGACCCTGAGGTGCCTCTTCTTCAATAGGCGTTTTTTGGTTATCAGAAGTTTCTTCGGTTACATTTTCTTGCTTCACAGCCTCTTTAACAGGCGGTGCCAAAACTGGTTTGGCTAATGCTAATAGGCTTTCGAGAAAGTTTCTGATAGGCGATTGTATGAGTTCAGAAAATTCTTTATCTAATTCGACTGTGAAAGTTATCTTCATGTTGCCTCCCTATAGATTAATGATATTGTTTTCCTATCATTGCATTAAAATGAAAACAAGGGAGAAGTTGCTCTGATTGCTGTGGGGTCACTGCCCTGACCATTCCAGGTTCCCAAAATCAAATCCGCCACTCAATGATAATTATCCGAAGGTGGAGTATTCAGCGACAGGAATTGTCATGGATGCCAAAATAATACATCACCGGAAATCTGGCTTAAAATTGATGTCAATCATGCGAGAATCTTTGAGTTTTAGAATCATGGAAACCCACAGCATTACCTTTGTTATTGAACGCTGTTTTCAAGCACGGCCTTGTGACCGATGATAGAAGAGCTTTTTATATGTATTCAATATGCGCTCTATTTCCCGACAACTCCCGAATCTATATATCGGTGTTGAAACTAAGTCTAATTTTTGGATGAAGTTTAATCTTTTCAAATCCAAAAAAGCCCTTATATTTGAAATAGATTTAATAAATATAACCTTTATAGGGAGAGAAGCTGTCATGAAACAAAATATTCATAATATTGAGAGGGTTATTCGTGTTGTTTTGGGGCTCATTATTTTATCTTTGATTTTTGTAGGACCGAAATCTTTATGGGGCTTAGTAGGCATTCTGCCAATTCTGACGGGTCTGATTGGCTGGTGTCCACCGTATCAACTATTGGGTATCTCTACCTGTAAAAAATGATGGTGTTTTGAAATCCAGCCGATGATCATTTGCACTCATAGGTATCAATCCTGACAAGTTTTGAGCACCTCTATATGTATTGAGACTCTACTTCAATTATATGACCCAGGAACCTATGCTGAAGCCATTCTACCAGATTACAGTTGATAAAAAATTGAGTCTTTCCAATTTTTCCGACTCAACAATTATTATCGTTTGAACCTGGCGCTGGTTCATTGTTGAGAGGGAATGTGAAAGCATAGGCCCTCCCGGGTAAGGTTTAGTCAAACGCCCGGTAGTGTATTTATCAAAGTTGTTTGAGGCGGTACACAAGTCAAGCGAGGTGAAGAGTGTATGCTCTGAATCTGACCCATAGCCCCGAGAATTCTAAATTTTGGGAAAGTGTTGATCCAAAGGTCAGGACTATTATTAAAGCCGATCCTTAGCATTTCTTAAAAATGTATCTACTGTGTAAATTAAATTGTTGGTTTTCTCCATCCTGAATAAACAGACAGATGTTATTTATTGTAATTTTATCCAAAGATAATTGGGACACCCGTTTACTGAGTTCTTTAAAAATAAGGCGATAAATGTATTTATCTTTGATGGGTCCGGTCAGTGTCAGGTGAAATTTAAATTCATCCATCACATAGGGATACCCCCATGTGGTTAAATAAAATTCCTGAAGAGACGTTAAACCTGCTTTTCGACGTTGATTCATCTTTTCTTCTGTTTCTGGTCTTCGGTAGCTGTCAAAAAAACGAACAATTCTTGCAGCCAGATGGTTAAGCTTTGAAGTATCCCCAACCGGCGTCAGAGCCAGAAAGTGACCGATCTGTTTCAATTTCAGTGGGGGGAGTGAAAAGGGCTTTTCAGTTGATACAAATGTTTCCAGATCATTAATCAGATCATCTTGCTGATCTGTTGAAATTAACTCAAAGGGCGGCTTTAAGGTGCCATGAAATCCATACCTGGCAGCAGGCCGTATAACATCAAGGATTTGTGCATCGGATAATTCCTGGATTTTTGGGAGTTCAAGCTGAGAATTAGACCTCAAGCCCCTTCCAAGCCATTCTTTGCCCAGCAGATAAAGATCAGACTCCCTCTCGGGAGCAAAGTAAATGGCAAATCGAACATTTTTGTACTGAGACACATCATCCATATTTCTTTGTTGATTCGCCATTCTAAATTCTCCGACACAATTACGATTTATGGAGCAATCATACATCATGTTGATGAGATTATCATGAGTAAGATGCAATAATTTCACTTAAAAACAATTCAATTTTTTTTAAAGTTCGTCTGAACTCACAGTGTTTAAATCCAATTGTAATATCAGTTTAATATTAATCTGATAGGATGCTTGAAAAATATGAGGAGGACTCCATGAGTTATGATTCAAAAGATGAAAAAGCCCTGGGCATCACCCCATTGATTTCCGAAACTGCCCGTGTTGTGGATACACAGTTTGGAAAATACTGTGAAGTAGCAAGGCATACATCCATTACAGAGTCTCAGGTTGGCGATTATTCGTATATCATGAACAATTGTCATGTGATTTATACTAAGATGGGCCGGTTTTGTTCTATTGCAGCCTATGTCCGCTTGAATCCCGGGCAGCATCCCCTGGATCATGCAGCACTTCATCATTTCACCTACCGAAGCAGTCAATTTGGGATGGGTGAAGATCACCATGCGTTTTTTGAAGAACGCCGTGCCAACCAGGTTTGCCTGGGACATGATGTATGGATCGGTCATGGAGCAGTTGTCATGCCCGGAATAAAGATAGGCACGGGTGCAGTTATCGGATCCGGAAGTATTGTTACCCATGATGTTGACCCTTTTACAATCGTTGCAGGGTCCCCGGCCAGAAAAATCAGACACCGATTTCCAGAACAGGTAAGAAAGGCACTCCTGGACATCTGCTGGTGGGATTGGGAAAAACAAAAAATTGAAAATGCCCTACAGGATTTCAGATATTTAACCGCATCAGAATTTGTAAAAAAACATGGATAAATGTGCTGACATTTCTTAATGTCCTGGACTGGCTTGTTCAACTGATGATTCACATTCCTCGTAGATATGACCAAACTGTCAGGGAAAAATGAAAATCATTCGCTTTAATCAATCACCCCGCCGCAAGCCGCGGGGGATTAAACCCAATCATGATTAAAAATAATATAACCGTGATTTTCAGCAGGTCATGCTACCTTTCTGGGCGTATTAATTGCATCTTTGGGCGGTCATCCCATGCCCAGTCTTCAAATTCAAACACATCTGCTGCATAACCGGCCAGTCGGTTGTCTTCCAATGCAGCAGAAACAACCTTTTCAACCACACAGGATCCCCGGCCGATATTGACGATATAAGCATCTGATTTAACTTTTTTTAAACTATCTTCATTTATTATATGTAGCATAGAACCGATATAAGGGGTATTGTATGCATCGAACTGGCCCTATGGCAACATGATACCTGCCATTAACATCATCAAAAAAGCCTGTAAAAAAGACACCGCCATTGAAAAATTAATCTTTCATGATAATGCAACCGCTTTGCTAAATTTATCCTGATTCAGGGAGGGGGGGGCAAACAGTCCCCTCATCCTCTATTTAAATTACCAATACAAAAACATTCAACCTTACCATCCCCCTATCATTGGACGAGATTTCCCACTCTGGAGTATGTTTAAGCATTTTTTGCACCGTTTAAACCGGGCCTTCCCCCCGGGTAAAATAGGGGATTGCGTTCACATAATCCAACTCAAGCATTTGACGATATGCCCCGGTTCCGCATGTATAATTCCGTTTTTCCACAGTCACCGGTGCCAACGTTTTGTTCCTGAAAACCTCGGACAGGATTCTTCCCTGGGGAAGGACGGAAGGATTGATTCCAAATAATTTGTAAATGGTCGGCGTAATGTCTATCACACCGGTAAGGGAAGCGATGGGTGAATTTTGTTTAAACGCGGTACCGCCAAACCCAAGAACGGTATGAATCTCTGAAGGGTGAAGCCCCCCATGGATCCCGCACCCAATGGAAATAGGGGCTGCACAGATACAGGTTCCCTCGTATCCGTTATCATCTTTTTCATTAAAATGGCGCAAAACAAACCGGATATCTCCTGCCCGGTGGTGATCCCCCCCAACAAGTCTGCTGGAAAAAGTCCCCGGGATAATACCATTAACCCCATCCCTGTCCTGGGTGAACAGCATGCCGATTTCCGGCATCTGCTGCAATGCCGATATGATATCCGGCAGCAACCCGGGTTTGTGGACATAGATATTTCCGCTGTATCCCCATAAAAGGGTGAAATCAGCCAATGGATCAGAAAGGGTTTCTCCGTGACGAAAACCTGAATTCTCAAGTGCTTCAACGAGATCGAAATGCTTTTTCACGGTAATATGTCCATGGTCAGAGGCAACAATTATCTGGACATCATTTTTCCAGTATTCATCCAGAATTTCACCAAAACAGGTATCTGCCGTTTTCAGGGCCAGAAGACTTTGCTTGCTCCCAATGCCATGTTCATGAAAGCTATGGTCCGGTTCCCCGTACCAGATGATATTCACATCAGGTATTCCCTCATTTCTGAATATGTCATGGACAATTTCATTTATTTTTTTTAATCCGTTCAGATCTGGTGTGTCCCAGGTCATTCCATCCAAACTTGCCCGATATTTTTCCCGCAGGATTTTTGGATATGCGTGTTCCAGTCCGCGAACAGAAAGGTTGATTCCTCCTATGGACCCAGCTTTATGGGCTATTAGCCGGGTGCTTCCCGGAGAATTTGAGCTGATGGACAAAAAAGAATACCCTTTCTTGACCATGGTTTCACTCAAACTAGGCACCTTGAACAGATGACCCCGGGTTTGTTTTTCCGCTGATTCGATTCTGTCAATACGGCTTCCCACAAAAAAATCCTGTCGGGATACGGCAGTATCAAAATAGGCATTGGCAATCAGTCCATGCCTGTCTGGAAGGAAGCCTGTAAAAATACTCGGATGATTCACATAGGTTTCCGTGGGGAAAACAGCTCTGTTGTTCGTACAACTTGCATTTTCATTTAAAAAGGCAAACAGCCGGGGCATTGATTCCATGGTAACACAATCGGGTCTTAACCCGTCAAATCCAAATAATATCAGTTTCATTTGTTTCTCCTTGTTTTTTATTTTTGTTTATTTCTAATTTTTACTCTGTTCCCATCCGGTCACTGACCCAGTCACCGATGATGGTCATGGCCAGGGTGGACAAAAAAATTATCAGTCCCGGCAGGACCGTCACCCACCAAGCGGTGAGCAGATACACCTGCCCTTCACCCAAAAGCCTTCCAAGGCTTACCATCGGCGGTTTGATTCCCAAACCCAGAAAACTCAAGGAACTTTCTGCGATCATGGTTCCGGGAAAGTTGAGGGTCATATTGACAATTAATACACTGGAAATATTGGGTAAAATATGAGAAAAAAAGATTCTTTTCTGTGACCCCCCCAGGGCAGCCACCGCTCTGGCATAGCCATGATTCACCGCTGACAGGGTTAATCCCCTGGTTAATCGGGCATATTTTTCCCAGCCGGCAAATCCCAGCAAAATAACAATGACCCAAAAAGAGTTGTCCACCACCGAGAGCAAGGCTATGGCAATTAAAATAAACGGCATGGACGCCTGAATATCGACAAATATCATGATGATTTCATCAATTATTCCCTGGAACCTGGCCGCAGCAAACCCCAGGACAACCCCAATAAAAGCACCGACAAGGGTTCCCGCCAGAGCGATAAAATAGCTGATCCGGATTCCTGCCATAATCCGGCTCACCATATCCCGGCCCAGATGGTCTGTGCCCAGGGGGTGTTGAATGTTCCCGCCAAAAAACAACGGCGGAACAAACCGTGTCATCAGATCCTGATGGTTATAGTCCCAGGGGGTGGGTAAAAAAGAGGCCAGGGTTAAAAAAACCAACACCCCAACGGAAAAAACAAAAAGAGGCGGATATCGTTTGAAAAACATCATGTTGTCGCCCCCTTCCGTATCCGGGGATCTAAGATGCCATAAAGAAAATCGATGGCCAGGTTTGCCACAACAATGGAAATACCAAACAAGAGAATCAATCCCTGGACCAATGGAAAATCACGGGCTTTTACAGAGCTGATTAAAAGAGATCCAAGGCCCGGCCAGGCAAAAATGGTTTCCGTAACAATGGCGCCTGAAACCAGGGAGCCGATATAAAAACCGCCAATGGTCAACAAGGCATTGGCGGCATTTGGCAGGGCCTGGAAAAAAAAAATCCGGCTTTCCCGAACGCCCAGGGACCGAAATCCGGTGATGTAATGCTGCTCATAGATATCAATAAAGGCAGCCCGGCTGAAACGGGTAAAAATGGCCAGGTCAGCGGTAACAATGGCAATCAAGGGCATAATATAATGGCTGATGGTATTGTTTCCGCTGGCGGGAAGCCATCCCAACACAATGGAGAAAAAAAATATCAATAAAACGCCAAAGAAAAAATTGGGTAAACTAAACCCAAGAGTCGAGGCGACCAGAATACCGGTATCGGTCATTTTTTTACGATGAGCAGAGGCGGTCATCCCCAGAAAAACCCCAAAAACAATTGAAATAATGGCTGCCGGAATCATAAGAGAGAGGGTGGCTGGCAGACGGTCCATGATGATCTGATACACCGGCCTGCTTTTTATGAGGGAATGGCCAAAATCTCCTTTTATCGCCCGGGAAAAATAGGAAACAAATTGAATGGAAATCGGTTTGTCCAGCCCCCATTTCTTGTTAAAATATTCCACAGCTTCGGGCATGGCTTCCTCTCCAAGGTAGATCTGGGCCGGATTTCCAGAAGACCGGATCATCAAAAAACTAATTACCAGAATCAAAAAAGCCGTAATAATCGCCCGAATCAATTTCACAAAAAAATATGAACGGGTATCTATGAAGGCAAATAAGCGCCTAACCATTGTTACAGGCGATGCCATGATCATTCCTCCAATGGCTCAGAAAAAATGAAGCAAACGATTGCCACGGGTGTCTACTCAAAAAGTTAACCCACTTTAAATAACAGCTCATCTTGTATTCCTCCGACTTCACCCGGTGGGGTAACCGCCGTTGTCTGCCTGTTGCGTCTGATCCTGGGTATCGCGCTCATCAATAATTGGGTGTAAGGATGGGTCGGGGCATTAAAAATCCGTTCCACCGTTCCTTGTTCAACAATTCGCCCGGCCAACATTACCCCGATCCGGTCACACATATTGTTCATCACACTCAAATCATGGCTGATAATCAAAACCGTCATGTTTTTTTCATGGGCAAGACGTTTTAATAAATTGAGGATTTGCGCCTGGACAGATACATCCATGGCTGAAACCGGTTCATCGCAAATGAGAAACTCCGGGTTATTGATCAAAGCCCTTGCTAAAACCGCTCTCTGGCGCTGGCCACCGGAAAGGTTGTAGGGTTTTCGATGGATAAACGAATGATTTAACCCACACTGGGCAAGGATTTCTGTTGCTTTTTTGATCTTTTCTGCTTTGCCGAGATTGCCGTGAATTTCCAAGGGTTCCATCACCTGGGAGATAATCGGCATTCTCGGATCCAGTGCCCCCAGCGGATCCTGAAAAACATATTGGACATTGGCGGCATATGATTTAAAATTCCATTCTTTTGAGAACAGGTATTGATGTTTAAATTGAATCGAACCGGAAAATGGGGGGGTTAACCCCATAATTGACTTGGCCAATGTGGATTTCCCGGAACCGGATTCGCCCACGATACCAAAAATTTCTCCTTTTTTAATGGAAAAAGAAACATTGTCCACAGCAGAAAAAAATTCTTTTTCTCCAGATTCCTGGCCCAGTTTAAATCGGCACGTAAGATTTTCTACCCGAAGGACAGCCGGAGTGTTCATCTCTCTTACAATTGCTTTTTTTTCCGTTAAAGTTTTTTTCATCCCCGGGAGGGGATAAAAACAGCGGGCAAAATGTTTCTCCCCTTTTCCCGGCAAGGGGGCCACGGACCGGCATTTCTCTTGGGCATAACCACATCTCGGTTCAAAATCACATCCTGAAATTTCCATATTGGCGGCCAGGCTTTCTCCTTTTATGGTTTCCAACAAGGCTTTGGGTTGCCCAATTACAGGAATGGATGCAAGCAACGCACGGGTATAGGGATGTTCCGGGGAAGACAGGGTCTGCCGGGTTTCTCCCAGTTCAACAATTTTGCCGTGATACATGACCGCGATCCTGTCACATATTTCGGCAACCACCCCCAGATCATGGGTGACCAGGATGACAGCCATTTTATTTTTTTGGCTCAGGGTTTTCAGGTCATTTAAAATTTTGGCCTGTATGGTCACATCCAGTGCGGTTGTCGGTTCGTCTGCGATCAGGATGTCCGGTTGCCCCCACATGGCCATGGCAATTTGCACCCTCTGTGCCATACCGCCGGAAAACTGAAACGGATAGTCCCTCAAGCGCTTCCCCGGCGAATTGATCTGCATTGCGGTGAGCTGCTGTTGTGCTTTTTGTTTTAAATCTTTACGATTGCCTTGTTTTTGAAACACTTCTTTCAGATGGCTGAAAATTGTTTTAATGGGGTTCAGACAACTTTGCGGATCTTGAAAAATCATTGAAATGGCATCCCCCCGGAAAGAGCGGATTTGCCCAGGGCGTAATTTAATCAAATCCACACCCTGAAAAAGGGCCGATCCTTTTACGCTTGCGTTTTGAGGCAATAATTGGGTAATGGATTTACAGGCAACACTTTTCCCAGACCCTGTCTCTCCAACAATTCCGAGAATTTCACCCGCGTACAGGTCCAGGCTGAGCCCTCTCACAGCACGAATCGATCCGTTTATCGTTTCAAAATTGACCTCAAGATCTTTAATGGAAAGAAGCGGGGCCCTGCCATCGGAGGAAAAATCCTCCGATGGGCAGGGATTCATCAGGGTTGGGATCAATTTCTTAATCCATTGGTGGTGAAATCCATTCCCTCAATGGGCAGGGGAGTCCAGTTAATGTCATCTCTCACCCCATAAATCATGGGTAAATTATATAGATACAACCCTTTCGGATCATGTGTGAAAATATCCAGCATCTGTCTAAACGTTTTCCTCCGGGTTTCTACATCATGGCTGGTTGTCAATATTTTACCCAAATCATTAAAGGCAGGTGAGTTTCTCCAGTATTTTCCCAGCGCTTTACCACTGTTTGTTCCAAACCGTCTTGAGAACTGTCCCACAGGATCCGGGTAATAGGCGGTAAAAGAAGCGTTTGTAATGTGACGGGTGTCATTGTCTTCGGTAATCTGACTCCAGTTTTCTTTCATGGTCAGGTCTATATTCAAACCGATGGCCTGCCACATTTGGGTAATGGCTTCGGCAACGGTTTGTTCCAGGGTATAATAGTTTGGCAAACTGCGATATTCAATTCTTTCTCCCTTGTACCCGGCTTCTTTCAGCAGTGCCTTGGCTTTTTCAGGGTTGTATTCCACACCGGGATAATCTTCAAGAAACATCTCCCCGAATAATTTCATCTGCCAGTTTTGAGGAATCGATGTCAGGTCTGAAAAAAGCATTTTGACCAGCAGTTTCCGATCAATGGCAAGGGTTAAGGCCTCACGTACTTTAGGGTCTTTCATGGGTGAGCTGTTGGTTTCGTCAAAAAACATGCCGAAGATATTCCGGATGGCTCCCCCCCGAATCTTTACTCCGGCCATTTTATCAATGGCCATGGCCTGATCCGGCGGTACTTCGGTGATGATATCGAATTCACCCGTCCTTAACCCTGCAATTCTTGTGGACAGCTCAGGAACATACTTAAATTCAACTTTTTCAACGCTAGCCTTGGCCTCTCCCCAATAGCCGTCGAAGCGCTCCAAAACCACCTTTTCAGCATCGACATATTCGACTATTTTATAGGGTCCCGTACCCACCGGTATTCGACCGAACGCTTCCCAGCTCCCCGCTGCTTTATATCCCTTTTCACTGATAATCTGAGTGGGGAAATTGGCAAACCGTGTGATGAACAATGCATCTTTCTCATGGGCCTTAACCTCAACGGTATAAGGGTCCAAGGCGACAACAGATTTAATATTGTACAAAAACGGATTGGTGGTCTTTCGGGCCGGGGCGTCCTTTCCAAGCAACCGCTCCTGTCCGAAGGTAAACACAACATCGGCTGCCGTCATGACCTCTCCATTGTGAAATTTCACGCCTTTACGCAAATGAAATATCAGAGTGGTATCATCGATAAGATCCCAGGATTCAGCCAGGCCTGGTTTTAATTTGAAATGATCATAGTAGTCTGTTGTGATCAGTGTTTCTTCAACACTAAAATCGATTCTTAATGCCACATTCGTATTCTCCGCCATGGCGGAAATCGCAGCAATCGGCAGCTTTTGAACCGCCACCACCAGATTGTCTTTGGAATGGACATTTGCAAAAGCCGTACAGATTGTCAAACTCAATAGAACAAAGATAGCTCCAATTTTTTTCATCATCATTTTTTCCTTTAATAATTGTCAGTGGATAGCCTTTGATACGGGGAACACAATACGCCCGTTTTGTTCTGAAATGATGAGAGGATTATTTTAATTTGATATGGGTGTTGGACACCCCTTTATTACACTTACAGCGTCATTAGGGTTGTGGTAGGGCTTTATTAATTTATGATTAGGGCCTTGAAAAAACTTGAATTTATTTTTGAGTTGCCTATATTTGACTCAAAATCGTTACAAATATGAAAAGCAGAAGCACGACAGCCCCTCTTTTTTTAAGGCGTCAATGCCAATAAGATTCGAGACGTTGCCGTGCCAAACTAAAATCTAAATGTTCAAACTTTAAAGACAATTTTTTATGGCTTCTATCGAGTATCAACATGTTAAAAAACAATATGGTCAAGTGACCGTACTTGAGGACATTTCCCTTACCATTGAAGATGGTGAACTCATGGTTTTTGTGGGACCCAGTGGCTGCGGAAAATCGACCCTGCTAAGGCTGCTGGCAGGCTTGGAGGATATTTCAGCAGGAGAGCTGCTCATCAACGGAACTTCTGTCACAGGACTCGCTCCCAGGGAACGGAATGTGGCCATGGTCTTCCAGAGCTATGCCCTCTACCCCCATATGACGGTGGCACAAAACATTGCGTTTGCCATGAAACTGCAAAAAAAACCCAAACAGGAGATAGCAGCAGCGGTGAATCGGGCGGCTCGGATTCTGGGGCTTGAAGATCTTCTCGACAGAAAACCCAAACAACTGTCAGGGGGCCAGCGGCAGCGGGTGGCCATGGGCCGGGCCATCGTCCGCAATCCCCAGGTATTTCTCATGGACGAGCCCCTGAGCAACCTGGATGCCAAGCTGCGGACCCAAATGCGGGTGGAGATAAAACAACTCCAGAGACGCCTGAACACCACCATGATTTATGTCACCCACGACCAGGTGGAAGCCATGACACTTGCCGACCGCATTGTCATATTGGAAGCAGGCACCATACGGCAGATAGGAACCCCTGAAGAGGTCTACAATAAACCGGCCGATACCTTTGTCGCTGATTTTATAGGATCACCGTCTATGAATTTTTTGACGGCCGTAAGAGAAAATAACGATGTTCTGCGCCTTGGACCAGGGGTTACCTTTTCCCTGCCTCGGATCACAATGGCCTCTTGTAAAGCACAGTCATTTATTGTGGGTATTCGGCCTGAAAACCTTTTGCTTGAGTCGAACACTACCTCTCTGCCCCAAAATGCTGTGGTGTGGCCCTCACGGGTTCAACTTTTGGAGTCCCTTGGTGGAGAGACGCTGATTCACCTGGCCCTTGAGGGTCAGGATATCCGGTTGAAACTACCGGGAAGTCCTAACTGCAGGTGTAACGATCAGGTACGCATTGGCTTTATGCCTGAGTCAGTCCACCTGTTCTCTAAAAAAGAAGGCACCTGCATACTGCACGGACTGGAAAGACAGAGTTGAATTTTTAATTCAAGAGGGTTCGGTGTCTGAAAAGTGCAGATTTAAAACAGGTTTAAGGATCTAACTATAATTATGTGCAGCATTGATGTGTATCAACTAATTTAAGGAGAAATTAAGATGACGGCAATTTTTAGAACACTGGTGGTTTTACTCATGATGGCAATGGTTCCGGGCATGGCAATGGCCCAAAAGGTCAAGGTCAATTTCTGGCACGCCATGGGCGGACAGCGCACCGCTTTTATTCAACGCATGGTTGAAGATTTTAATTTTACCCACCCCAACATCGAGGTGTCTGCCGAGTATAAGGGAAGCTACAGGGACACCCTGAACGCCTCTATCCTGGCGGCCAAACAGGGCAGTGCTCCCCATGTGGTGCATATTTTTGAAGTGGGCAGCCAACTGGCCATTGATGCCGGCATTTTCATGCCCTTTGAAAATACCGTAAAAGACAGCGATTATGCCATGCTTGACGACTTTGTGGATGGTGTGGCCAATTACTACCGCATTGACAATAAATTTTATTCCATCCCTTTCAACTCCTCCAACCCTGTCTTGTATTACAACAAAACCCTATTCAAAAAAGCAGGCCTTGATCCGGAAACGCCTCCCACAACCTTTAGCGAAGTGATTGAAGTCAGTAAGAAACTGATGTCTTCAGGTGCTGCAACTTACGGAATTACCTGGCCTTTACACACCTGGTTCATCGAGCAGTGGATGGCCAACCAGGGAGCCCTTCTGGCAAACAATGAAAACGGCAGAAAAGACCGTGCAACCGATATACTGGCAGACTCAGAAGACATGAAAAAGATCATGTCCTGGTGGAAACAGCTCTACGATGAAAAACTGTATGTCTATTCCGGCAAGGCAGAGGACTGGGATGGTGCAAACAATTTGTTTGTTTCCGGTCAGGCCGCCATGTTGGTCACCTCTACATCCGATGTGACCACTATGCAGAATGCTGCTTCTGAAAACCATTTTGAACTGGGTACAGGTCCTTTACCGGCACCGGACGGTGTTGAACGACAGGGCGTGGTCGTGGGCGGGGCAAGCCTCTGGATGCCCAAAGGTCACTCTGAAAAAGAAAATGATGCCACCAAAACGTTTTTGCTCTGGTTTACCAATACGGAAAACGAAGTTCGCTGGCACAAGGGGACCGGTTACTTTCCTGTGAGAAAAAGTGCTGTAACCGTGCTGGAAAAACAGCAGTGGTTTGCTAAAAATCCTGCTTACAAGGCAGCTTTTGACCAGCTTCTGGCAACAAAACCCACCCGGGCCACCCAGGGTGCTTTACTGGGTATGTTTCCTGAATTGCGTACCATCATGGAAGATGCCGTACAGAAAATATTTGCCGGTACCAGCATTGATGATGCCCTTGCAGATGCTGATAAACGGGCGGATGCTGCTTTGAAAAAATATAATCGGACGGTTCAATAACACCAAAGCATTACCCATAAGGCCTGATAAGTATAGACCTGGGGTATGAGACAATTAGAAGAAGCCCGGCATGCCACCTATTGCCGGGCTTCCTGTTAAAAAATAGAGAAAACAACATGGCTTTCAACCGCGCACCGTTTAAAAACAAATACCTGGCACTTGCCCTGCTTTTACCGACTCTGGTGATCCTCACCCTGTTCCTGTACTATCCCACCCTCCAGACAGCCAGGCTTTCTTTCTACCAGGTGGGTTTCCTGGGCCTCAAGCAGTTATTTGTGGGGTGGGAAAACTACCTGGAACTTATGACCAGCACCGAGTACCGGCAAATCTACCTCAACACGCTTATTTTTGTGGTTTCAAGCGTTGTGTTGAGTATGATTATCGGCCTCGGGCTTGCCTTGCTGGCCAATATCAAGGTAACAGGATGGCGAATCTACCGGCTTCTTTTGATCTGGCCCTATGCCCTGCCACCGGCTGTGGCCGGGGTAATCCTGCTTTTCATGTTCAGCGCCCAGACAGGGATTGTCAATTATTTTCTGGAGTATCTGATGGGCATCAAGCCGGATTGGCTGGCGACCCCGCATCTGTCCATGGGTGTGTTGGTAATGGCTGCGGTCTGGAAAGCCATCGGCTATAATGTTGTGTTTTACCTGGCCGCCCTCCAGAATCTGCCCGGCGATGTATTGGAAGCCGCCACCATTGATGGTGCCACCGCTTTTCAACGATTCTGGAAGATCACCCTGCCGCTTTTATCCCCCATGACCTTGTTTTTATTGATCATGAATACCATCAGCGCCTTTTTCGACTGCTTTGCCTTTGTGGATCTTCTGACCAAAGGCGGACCTGCAGGTGCAACCACGGTGATGATTTACAGTATCTACAGGGATGGGTTTGAATATTTTAAAACCGGTTATGCAGCAGCCCAGTCTGTCTTGCTTTTTATCATTGTAGTTGCACTGACCATTATTCAGTTTCGGGTGTCCGGCAAGCGGGTCACCTACGAGAGGTAACATGCGTTCAAAACAAGCCGAGATAGCCATCCATGCCGCCTTGATTACAGCGGTGGCCATTATTGCAGCACCCGTGATCCTGGCGTTTATTTTTTCCACTCAGACGCCTGCCCAGATTTTCAGTTATCCGCCGAAGTTTGTTTTTGGTTCCGCATTGGTGGAAAATTATAAAACCGTATGGCAAACGTATCATCTGGGGGATTATATGCTGAACTCTGCCTTTATTGCTCTGGCCGTGACCTTGGGAAAAACCCTTATTTCCTTTATGGCTGCCACAGCCATGGTGTATTTTTCATTTCCGTTAAAAAGCTGGGTATTTATCTTTATCCTTCTGACCCTTATGATGCCCACAGAAATTATGATTGTGGCCCTGTTTGAACTGGTCACGGATATGGGGTGGGCAAACAGCTATGCCGCCCTGATTGTTCCTTTCCTGGCCTCAGCCACCGGCACGTTTCTCTTCCGCCAGCAGTTCATGCAGATACCCGGTGATCTGCTGGATGCCGCCCGCATTGACGGCGCCGGTCCCATCCGTTTTGCCTGGAGTATCCTTTTGCCCATGAGCATGAACGTCATCGCAGCCCTGGCGGTCATTGAATTTGTCTACATGTGGAACCAGTATCTCTGGCCCCTGATTACCATTCGGGAAAATGCTCGCCAGGTGGTTCAGGTGGGACTGCGCATGATGACCACAGGCCAGGATGCAACCAACTGGGGCATTGTCATGGCCGGGGCCATTGTCTCTCTTATCCCGGCCCTGATTGTGTTTATGCTGCTCCAGGAACAGTTCAGTCGCGGATTTGCCCTTAGTCAGGAAAAATAAATTTCCCTATGACCAAGAGGATCAATGGGGAAAGAAAATCTTTTTGTCAAGAACATCCATCGACGCTAGGATAGATTTCATTTCATCTTCAGAAAATTCCCCCGCCTGTTCCCAGAAATTATTTTGGATTTTTCCAAAGGTCTGCAACATAAGGTTCTGTCCTGCCACGGACAGACTTATTGTGGTCTTCCGTCGGTCTTGTGCATTGGGTTCCTTCACAATAAGGTCTGACTTGAAAAGTTTTTTAAGCTCCCTGCTGGCATTGGGTAAGGAGATATTCAAACAATCGGCCACCTCACTTGTCGTGACTGCTTTAAGGAGGTGTTATGAACACACTTATTATCTATACACACCCGAATCGTCAAAGTTTAAACCATGTTTTTCTTGAACGCGCCCTTAAAGGCCTATCGGAAAATAAAGTGAGACAAGAGACCAAAGTCATTGACCTCTATAAAGAAGGGTTTGACCCGGTTCTTTTTTTTGATGAAAACAAAAAACGGAGTGATATGCACATCGATCCGAAGTTTGCCGTTTATAGAGATCAGATCCAGTGGGCAGATAAAATGGTCTTTATCTATCCTATATGGTGGGGAAGGCCCCCTGCCATGCTGCTTGGATACATTGACCAATTGTTTTCAACGAATTTTGCATATCGGAATAAAGGCAAGTATTCCCACGAAGGCCTGCTCAAAGGAAAATCTGCAATCTGTATTTCGACCATGAAGGGCCCTGCACACTACCCGCTGTTTTTCTTGAACAATGCCCACAAGGCGCTTATGAAAAAAGCGCTCTTTAATTTTGTTGGAATTAAAAAAGTTAAATTTTTCGAATTCGGCAGCGCTGAAGAATCCGCCAAAAAACAAAAACCCAAGCTCAAAAAAATCTATGACTATTTTAAAACAATACAATAGGCCAGTCTGCATTCTTCACAACAGACCCTAGCAGTTCCAAAATCACATAATATTGCAAAAATACAACCTATATTTTGAAAAATATAAACAGAAGTAAGATCGTATGTGGCCTATGACAAACTGGTGATTACCACCTGTGCTACCCCTTTCAGGCACCATTCCAGGAGCAGATCTGCCCCGGGTGTTTACCGTTTCCAATCTCCACAGCGCCCGGGATATTAAGGATATTCTCGCCAAAAGCCCGGTCAGGTGGAAAAAGCCGTGGGCAACCGGAGCATGTTCATGTACCTGGTTTCTCGATCATTTCCGGGTGCGGTGGCCATTTTTTCATGAAATTATAATAAAAGAAAAACAAAATCGTAACCGTAGCATGGTAATTTTATTGGTAGAGATTCAACTGCGGGCCGAAACGAAGCCCGGAACATTCAATAGCAACAATTAATTCAGGAGCAAACAAATGAAGACTAGCGATATTTCAAGACGGCAATTTTTTAAATTTTCAGGATCGGCCCTGGCCGGAACTGTTCTTTCCACAGGATTGGGTTCCACTGTTTTTGCACAGGCGGCTTCCCGGGATTTCGGGGCCATAAAATTCGGTGTGATTTCCGATGCCCATCTGGATATCAAGGGGAAAAATGGTATGAAAATGAGTGCGGAAAGCGTGAACAGCGTAAAAAAGACCGTTGAAGGCTTGAACTTGGAGGAGGACCTGTCTTTTGTGCTGGTGGCAGGAGATCTCCTGCTGGACGGGGAAAAGGAAAATTCCGCCCAGATAAAAGCCCTTCTGGACACCCTGGAATATCCCTATTTTGTAATTGCGGGAAACCATGATTATATCCCGGCAGACCCCCAAAAAAAACGGGATGGATTTTCCTATCTCACCATCGATGAGTTTGTTAAAACATTTAAGGGTCACGGATATGACAAATCCCTGAAGCGCTATTGGGCCCAAGAGATCAAATCCGGCCTTCGGGTCATCGGCCTGGATGCCTGCCTTCCCGAAGAACCGAAAAAATGGGGCGGTGTGCTTCCCAAAGAACAGCTCACCTGGCTGGACAAACAACTCACCGACCACAAAGAGGCGCTGAACCTGATCATGATCCACCACAACCTGGTCCAATGGACGGCGGACGAGCTTGCCGGGGGCCCCAAACAATGGTTCACCATTGATAACGCACCAGAGGTAAGAGAGCTGCTGGCCAGGCATTCCACAGCGGCTCCCGTGGTCATCTCAGGACATCGACACATCGGCCTTAACTACAAAGAACTTGCCGGTGTCAATTACTTTGCCGTGCCCTCCATCAACTCCCATCCCATGCGATATACGCTTTTTGAACTGACCAACAAATCCATCTCCTGGAAAACCCCCATGGTCGGTCTGCCTGTAAAGGTCCACATGGAAGCCAAGGAAAACCTTCTTAATGCCGAATGGTGGCGGGCAACCCAGTATAAAAACAGAAATTCTTTTACGGACAACCAGGTGCTTGCCCTTTATGAGAACAGCAACATGGTCCTGGGTGAAAAAGAAATTATATAGGCCCTTAATTTCTCTGAAATTTTTTAAGCTAAATTAACAAGGATTTAAATTACGATGAAACGATATCAAAAAACCATCGGCTGGAGTCTGTTCATCTTATTTATGGCGCTGCAGGCCATGGCCGCCCCCCCCCAAGTATGTCTTTTATTTTATCGGAGACGGCCTGGGGGCGTCCCAGAGACAATTCAGTGAATTTTTTCTGAAAGAAAAAACCAATGATCCTTCCCGGAAACTATTGATGGATACCTTCAAGGTGGCGGGAATGAATACCACCTATGCAGCTGATACACTGATTACCGATTCGGCGGCTGCCGGGACAGCGCTTGCCTCGGGTGTCAAAACCAACAAAGGGGTGATCGGAAAGGATATCAACGGGGAAGATGTAAAAACCCTGATTGAAGCCGCCGAAGACAAGGGCATTGCAACGGGAATTATCACGACTACCCGTCTCACCCATGCAACCCCTGCCACCTTTGTTGCCCACAACATCTCCAGAAACAATGAAAACGAAATTGCCCTGGATTTTGTAACCAGTCGGGTGGATTTCATCGCCGGCGGCGGTATCCGCCATTTCATCCCCCAAAATATGGTTGAAAAAAACGCAGATGCCGTTGGTCACACCATCAAGTCCAAACGAAAAGATGATAAAAATCTGATCACTGGATTTAAACAACAAGGGTATCAGACCTATACTGGCATGAAAGGGGCAGAATCCTTCAACCAAACGGATTTTTCAACCGTTGACAAGGTCTTTGCCGCGTTCACCTACACCCATCTTCCCTATGAAATCGAACGGGCCAACCAATATCAGGAGGTTCCTTCTCTTGCTGCCATGACACAGGCGGGCATTGAGGTCTTGTCAAAGGACCCAGACGGATTTTTTCTCATGGTGGAGGGCGGAAGAATTGACCACGCCGCCCATGCCAATGACCCCACGGGTGTTATCCATGATGTGATCGCCTTTGATGATGCCATCCAACAGGCCTACAATTTTTATCTGGCCCATGAAGCAGAGACCCTGATTCTTGTGGTGGGCGACCATGAAACCGGTGGTATGGGCCTTGGCATGGATGCCATGGGATATAAATTGGATTTGACCCGGCTGATGGCGACCCGTGTGTCTGTTGAGGACACCCTTGCCTATGGCAGGGGGCAGTATAAACAGGACCGGAAGGCCTATTTAACTTTTCTGGAAAATGAATTCGGCCTGGCCGACCTGAACGAGAGTGAACTTGCAAAGTTGAACAAAGCCATGGACTATGCCGATGCCGGCCAAACCTCGGGATATTACAAAATGAACCCGGCGGCACTGACAGCAGCCCATATTCTCTCCCACCGGTCCAACATCAACTGGACCACTACCATTCATACGGCCACCATGATTCCCCTATCCGCCATGGGAAGTGGAGCCGAAAAATTCTCAGGGTTCAAAGACAATACGCAAATTGCACAATCAATTGCCACCCTGCTGGAATATAAGCTATAATGCCTAACCCGAAAAGCAACTAACCGGCCTGTTCTGTTCCGGAACAGGCCGGTTTCGATTCACCAGGACCGCCATGACCCTGAAAAAATATTCCCTCCACAGAATTCTGTTGTTGCTCCTGTTTTTTTTTCTAACAGGGATGGCAGCCCATAATATCCTTTTGCCGGACCAGGACAGCCTCCCTCCTGATCCACCGGAGATAAAAGCCCGGGTTTTGGCGGTGGATAATTCAGAGGTGAGATCTTCGGGCCTGTCCCATATCGGATTTCAAACATTAAACATCAAGCTTCTGGAAGGCAATTTCAAGGGGAAAGTTCTACCGGCCATTAACAACCTGACGGGGCAGACAGACATAGAAACCCTGTTCAAACAAGGGGATATCATTCTCGCTGCCCCCATTCTGGAAAATGGGGTGATTGAACATGTCAAGGCCGTGGATCTGTTTCGCCAAAATGCAATCCTTGCCCTTTTCTGCCTTTTTGTGGTCTGCCTGCTGCTCTACGCAGGTGTCATCGGCATCAAGGCCCTGATTTCCTTCGTACTGTCTGTGTTCGTCATCTGGGAAATACTGATTCCGCAGATCCTGGAGGGCCACCCCCCCTTGATGACCACCACCTATACCATTGTCTTCTTGTCTGCCATTATTATTTTTCTGGTTGCCGGGATAAACGCAAAGGGACTGACGGCGTTTATCGGCATCATCAGCGGTCTGTTGGCAACCCTCCTTGTCACCGTGTTTTTTGGCCGGGAAGCAGGGCTTTTCGGAATGACCCAGCCCTATGTGAATACCTTGATTTTCAGTGGTTACTATGACCTGGACATTCAGCAGATCTTTTTTTCCGCTATCCTTCTCGGTGCTTCCGGCGCTGCCATGGATATTGCCATGGATGTGGCCGCCTCCATGGATGAGATTAAAAATAAAAAACCCGATATTCGCCCGAAGGAACTGATCAAATCCGGTTTCATTATCGGACGTCAGGTCATCGGAACCATGTCCACCACCCTGCTTCTGGCCTATTCCGGTGGTTACCTGACCCTGCTATTGGTCTTCAAGGTCAAGGAACCCAGTCTCATGCGGATGCTTAATATGAAAATTGTTGCTGCAGAAATCATGCGAACCCTTGTGGGCAGTATCGGTTTGGTGATGGTGGCCCCCATTACTGCTATTGTCGGCGGTATCATCATTGGTCGCATGTTCAAAAAAATAGATTGATTTGTCCCGGAAGGGTCTCTCTCTTGCCTTTTGACGCTTCTCCTGATAAGAATATTTAAAATTTTCCGAACTGTGGACAAGCGGTTGGCGGGGAAGAAATTGTCCTCTGGAAGAAAACGAACCTCGGACCTGGATAAAATTACCTGAATTAAATCTGCAAAAAACGTGAAAAGGTGATGTATGAATAAAAAAATCATTTTTATAGCAATCTGCCTGGCGGTTTCTGTCTTGGCTGTGCTGTCTTCCTGTTCTGAGAACCAAAAAAATGTTCTCCATATATGTGGTTCAACAACCATTGCCCCTTTTATGAAAAAAGTTGCTGTTCAATTTAAGGAAAAAAATGCCACCGACATTAAAATTACAGCACCTGGATCCATCGGCGGGATGAATGATTTTCTTGCCGGATCATGTGACATTCTCATGTCTTCGTCTAATCTCTTACCACCCCATGCCCGTCTTGCAGAAGAAAAGGGGATAAATATTAAAGCTTTCCTGCTGGGGTATGATATTATCGTTCCAATTGTAAATCCGGGAAATGGTGTGACCAATATTTCACTGGGCCAATTAAAAGATATCTACACGGGGAAAATTTTGAACTGGTCGGAATTGGGTGGGGAAAATGCCTTGATTGAGGTCATTCATCGGGACAACAACTCCGGGACATGCGGGATCTGGCATCGTACCATTGCACCTGCAACCCATCAGGAGAGTGCATCCCTGGTTTCCAACAGTTCTGTTCTGGCAGCCATTGCAGAGAATGAGAATGCCATCGGGTATATCAGCAGCAGTTTTTTAAATTCGGAGATCAAACCGCTTAAGGTTGACGGTATTGACATTGGAAACCAAAAAACCTGGACGGAAAATTATCCCATAAAAAGACCTCTTTTTTTATATGTGGATGAGAATAAATTTACAGAGACCGTCAAGACATTTATAATTTATACCCTCATGAATGAAGATGTCAAAAAAATATTCCATGGGAGGGGATTTTTTTCTTCATAGGAAAGCCCGCTCATCAAATCCTAATATTTATATGTTATTTATAATTCGCCTTGTGGATGAAGCAAAATCCTGCACTATTTTTGTGCGGCTTATTTCATCTGCGGACCTGACTTATCAATAATGGAGCGGCAGACGGATGATCTATCCGGGGAAGAAACTTAAATTTTACAAACATCTCATTTTCCTCAGGTGAAGGGCAATCATTCTTGCCCGCACAGTCAGAATACTTCGGATCCGTTACATTATCGGTTTGAGTGTGATTGCCCTTCTTGTCACTGCTTCTTTTATCACCATGACCCATGTTGTTTCCAAACAGCGTAATTTTTCAAGCCTTATCAATCTGGCAGGGCTGTCCAACCGGATCTCCTTTTTTGTCAGCCTGATGGCGACAACAGACGATGAATCTGAATTTAATATGGCACGGTCCCAGGTGGGTCGGGCCATTCACAAAATGCAGGTTGATTTTAATTTTCTTTGACATGGTGATCCTGAAAAAGCCAGCGGTCCTGTAATCAATGATACCCTGGTGAAAATTTATGAAGATCCCATGATCGGCCTTGACCTGGCCATAGAGCGATTCCTGGATCGTGCAAAAGATGCCTATAACAGTGATAAGGATACATTTAATACCGAATCTGCTGCCTACATTTTTATTACAACCTATGGACCGCATACCCTTAATCCCCTGCTGGATGCTGCCGTTGATGAGTATGAGAAATTAGGCCGGGAAGCGGTTTTCAAAATTGAAAAACTTGAATCCATCATATGGCTGACCACCCTTTTAACCCTTCTGCTTGAGTTTTTGCTCATCTTTCGACCCATGGAACGTAGGGTTCAGAAGGCCTTAAGCGCTCGGGAATACACCATAGCAACCCTTAAAACCACCCGGAAACGGCTCATTGCTGCCCAGCGGCTTGCAAAGATTGGCGACTGGGAGTTCAACTCTGAAAACAAGACATTGACCTGGTCCGATCAGGTATATGACATCTGCGGCGTTCCTCTCGGCGGGTTCACCGTCACGCCAGAAACCTCACTGCAGCTGGTAAATCCACAAGACAGAAAAACAGTGGAATCAGTCGTCAGTAGGCTCATTGAGACCAGAAAAACATCATTGGATATGGAGTACCGGATCATTCGACCGGACGGGGGTGAACGGACTGTTTTTCAACATGCGGTTGCGGTAAAAGGGCAAAAGGGACGGATTGATTTGATCTATGGTACCATTCAGGACATTACAGAACAAAAAAAAGCTGCAGGTGATAAAATAAAACTGGAAGGCCAGCTGAGTCAATCGCATAAAATGCGGGCCATCGGAACCTTGGCAGGCGGGATTGCCCATGATTTTAACAATATTTTGTCTGCCATCCTGGGGTATGCCCAGCTGGCAAAACTTGACATTCAAGACCCTGAAGCGGCTCAAAAAGATATCACACAAATTGAAAATGCCGCCCAGAGAGCATCCCTGCTGGTTAGACAGATACTGACATTCAGCAGACAGTCTGAGGATACCATGCAGCCCATGGGACTGTATCTTGTGGTAAAAGAGGCCATGAGCCTGCTGCGCTCCTCAATACCGTCAAATATCGAGATTATACAAAAGATTCAGTCCAAGGCATCAATGCTTGCGGATCCCACCAAGATTCACCAAGTCATAATGAATCTGTGCACAAATGCATATCATGCCATGGATGATACCGGCGGAGTCTTGACGGTGGCCTTAAATGAGACAGACATTTCAGACGAAGAGAGCATCCCGGACCTGAACATGAATTCAGGCAAATATGTCCGATTGATTGTCAGCGACACCGGCCATGGTATGGACAGGGAAACCATGAAAAAAATATTTGATCCTTTTTTTACAACAAAAGAGGTCGGCCAGGGAACCGGATTGGGGCTTTCTGTGGTGGATGGCATTGTGAAAAATCACAACGGGTTTATGAAGGTATACAGTGAGATCGGCAGCGGTACAACATTCCAGATATTCTGGCCCATCATCAGAGCCAAGAAGAACGTTGACGAACTAGAAATCAAAACAGGTTTGATCATGGGGAGTGAATGGATCATGCTGGTAGAAGATGAGGTGGATGTCCTTGAAGCCCTGCAGAATCTCCTGGTCAGGCAGGGATATTCGGTAACCCCTTTTACAGAAGGGATTTCTGCATTAAAGGCAGATCCTGATAAATTTGATCTTGTCATCACCGATATGACAATGCCGAAAATGAAAGGAGATGCGCTTTCTGCAGAACTTCTGAAAATACGGAAAGCGTTGCCGATTATCTTGTGTTCAGGTTATTATGGCAATCTGGACAAAGACATCACACAGACCCTTGGCATCAAAAAAAGTATTCAAAAACCGATCATGGGTCAGGAGCTCTCTGCCATGATTCGAGAGATTTTTGACAAATAAAATTTTGAATCAGACGACAGCTGACCCGGTCCTGGGAAAAAAAACGGTTGGATCATTGACGGCACCGGGGGGGGAGTCCCCCAGCAGAACATCTTTTATATTCAAAGCCGCCTGCATGGCAATCTGGTATCTGATGCGGTCAACCGCTGATCCAAGGTGAGGTGTGAAAACCGTCTTTTCAGATGCCAGCAGCCTGGAATCAATACCATGGGGTCTATCAGGCCGTGCCCAGTCTTCAAATTCAAACACATCAGCGGCATATCCAGCCAATTGATCATTTTCAAGCGCTTGCGCGACGGCGGACTCATCCACACAGGATCCCCGGCCGATGTTGATCATATACGCACTTTTTTTGACAAATCCCAGGCGATCCCTGTTTATCAGATGTCTCGTTCCCTGCAGCAATGGAATGGCCAAAATGATAAAATCACTTCGGGACAATAGGGTGTTCAAATCCACTGGTTCAATCCCCATTCCCGGATATTCCAGGGTGGCATCGGCCTGGGGGTCACAACAGATCATGGTGGGGCCAAATCCATACAGCCTTGATGCAATGGCTTTTCCAACCTTTCCAAATCCGATAATTCCCACTGTGGAATCGGCAAGCCCCCTGCCGTAAAGAGCGGGTCGCCACCCTTTAAACCGGCCGCTCTTTACAAGTGCATGGCCCGGTATAATATTGCGCGAAACAGTGATCAAAAGTCCCACAGCCAGTTCTGCCGTTGGAATTGTCAGCAGGTTCGGCACCCTGGTGAACCAGATGCCCCGATTCGTACAGGCCGCCACATCAAAATTGTCATATCCCTTCAAAGCAGCACTGACAATTTTCAGGTTTGGGCACTCATTTAAAAATGTGTCATCAATGCAATCCGGCATGAAAACCATAATGGCCTGGGCATCCTGGGCCAATTCCAAAAGCCTGGCCCGGGTCATTGGTTCTCTGGTCTGATTGGCGACAACATGGGTGTATGCGGATAAAAAATCGATGATTTCCGGGTGAATCCACTGGGTAATAATTGTTTTATGTGCCATTGTCTCTTTTCCATGAAAATGCGGTTTATAGATATTTGATCCTTCTCTATCACTTTTAAGTGAGAAAATTATTTTGATTGTGTGTTTTTTCAATGATTTTTGAGTGTTGATATACCTAAGCTGTTGAACAGGAGTTTACCCCACCGTGCGCCACAGGTAATGTATTAAGAAATTATTTTGATTTTATTAAAACTATGTTAGACTTTGATCATTTTTTAATCCTTGAACACACTGTAGGAGATTTCAATATAATGGGATCAGGACAATAAATGACCCATAAACAGATTACCCTAAATCCAATCTCAATTCCTGGGGCTGCACAAGCGATCAGAGATAACGGCAAAGATAGTTATGGGTTGCATTATATGGGGGTGTTCACCCCGCTGCTTTTATTGCTTATCATTCTCCATGTACCGGCAACGCTGATTTGGCTGGAAATCATTCCGTTCAAATATCGATTTCATGCCCTTTTTTTAGTTATGGCAGGGTTTGTTTATTATTGTTTTGTAAGGCGTTACAGCCTTCGGGAGCTGGGCTTCCGAACCGACAATATCAATGGTTCTCTGGGATGGAATTTTCTGTTCTGTGTGGCCGGTGCCATCGGATTGTACATGACATACAAAGCCGGTATTTTAAGGCCAAAATCCCAAAATCCTTTTCCTGGTTTATATGTTTTTTATATATTTTTCCTGGGGCCTGTTCAGGAAGTCGTTTTCAGAGGGATTCTGTTTGCGGAAATAAAACGGACTCAATTCCTCCACAACAGATCCTTTTTATGGGTATCTTCTCTTTCCTTTTGTTTTCTGCATATCATTTACAGACACCCGCCGTTGCTGATGATTGCTCTTATAAGCGGGCTGGCATGGGGACTCATATTCACAAAATGGCCGAATATCTGGGGAATCGTATTTTCCCACTCTCTGCTTGGCGCTCTGGCATTGTTTCTGGGTGTAATTTAAATTCCACATAAACTTTTTTTTAGCAAGCCCCTGGGTTCTACAAAATTTTTGATGCCAGTTCTGCGAGCTCCGATCGTTCCCCTTTTTCCAGGTTGATGTGTGCGTATAATGATTCTCCTTTCATTTTTTCTATTATAAAGGCCAGACCGTTGGTCTGGGAATCCAGGTAGGGATGGTCGATCTGAAAAATATCGCCTGTAAAAACGATCTTTGTGCCTTCACCGGCCCTTGTGATAATGGTTTTAACTTCATGGGGGGTAAGGTTCTGGGCCTCATCCACAATAAAAAAAACCTTGACAATACTGCGTCCCCGAATAAAGGAAATCGGTGTGATAACAATCTTTCCATCTTCTACCAGTTTCCGAAGCTTCCCCGACTGGGTTCCCGCTCCCGGCTGGCCATCTTCGATAACCGACATATTGTCGTATAAGGGTTGCATGTAAGGATCAAGTTTTGAATTAATGTCACCTGGCAGATACCCCAGATCTTTGTTGCTCAAGGGAACCACCGGGCGTGTGACAAAAATCTGGTGATAAAACCGCTTGCTTTCAAGTGCCGCAGCCAGTGCAAGGAGGGTTTTCCCCGTCCCTGCTTTCCCGGAAATTGTGACCAGGGGAATTTCAGGATTCAACATGGCATTTAATGCAAAAATCTGTTCAGCGTTCCTGGGGGTGATGCCATGGCAGGTCCTTGGCATCACCCTCTGGATGGTTTCATTTTTTTTATCATATACGGCAAGAGCAGATCTGGAGCCATTTTTTAATATGATATTTTCATTGGCAAACAGCCCATTGCCCGGAACAATCAACCTGCGCTCAATGACATAGGGTTTTGCATAAACAGACTCAAATATCTTTTCGTCTACATTTTCAACCGTTTGAATACCGCCATAAATGTCAGACGGATTCTCAACAAAATTGGACGTATAGTTTTCTGTTTCCAAACCAATGGATTTTGCCTTTAACCGCAGATTCACATCCTTGGTCACGAGAATAAGCTTTTTGGACTTGTATTTCCGGGCGATGGAAAGGACTGTATTTAAAATCCAGACGTCGGAAGTCAATTCCTTAAAATTCTGTTGGATGATATCATTGAGTTTAAATCCAAGGCAGATGGAAATCTTGCCCTGCCCCGGACCGATCCGTGTGCCGCCGTTCAAGACTTTTTGACTGGACAATGCATCCAGAGATCTTAAAAAATCCCTTGCATTGCAGTTGATCACCCGGTTTCCTTTCTTGAACCGATCCAGTTCCTCGATTACGGTAATCGGGATTATGATATCGTGATTTCCAAACTGGTAAATGCAGGTACTGTCATGAAGGATGACGTTGGTGTCGAGAACAAAGGTTTTTTTCATGTAAAACTCCGAAGTTAAGGTTAACCTATCTTTTCGAGGAAAGATTAAAATCCTTTATAATTACAGACGATCCCCTTTTCAGGAAGCCTGTTTCAAATCCCCCAGGTATGGTTTTTTTTCCATCATCTGAGCCAGTCCCTTTCCCTCCCAGGCGAAATGGGGGGGGATGTTCAACAGGGCAGTAATAGTCGGTGCGATGTCCAACAGCGAAACCTCCCCTTCAATTCGGAAATTTTCACGAATATCCGGCCCAAATGCAATCAAAGGAACCTGGGTAATCTCGGAGAAATCCTCCAGATGACTTTTTCCCTTTCCCCCATGGTCACTGGTTACAATCAGGTGATAGTCTCGTTCCCGGACAATACCCTCAACAATTAACCCCAGTGCACGATCCACCATTTTTACTGCCCCTAAATATTCCGGGGACATCCATCCAAAGCGATGACCGATGATATCTGTCCATTCAAAATAAACAAAACAGAAATCAGGTGTTTGGTGAAGGATGTGACAGGCGGCAATGCCTGCCAGCTCAATGAGATCCTGTTTTTGCCTCAGACGAAGGAAAAACGAGTGATCCATTGTTCCGGGAAGGGCCAGGTTTCTCAAATGTTCCCAACTGTAAAAAGAAGAGACCGTGCCCCCATTATTTTTAACGTGGCCAAACAGGCTCTGGGCGGTAGCAGACATATTGGGCAGGGCTGTGTTGGTCAACACCCCGTGGGAATAGGGGGCAAGGGAGGTGAAGATGGAAAAATGGGAGGGCAGAGTGATGGAGGGTGTCACCGTTTTAACCCCGGGCGTAAATGCGCCTTTTTGGATCAGATAATCCAGGGTGGGGGTGGTGGCCTTTTCAATGGCGGCACCTGTCAAGCCGTCAATGATGACCAGCAGGGTTTTATTCATTTTTTTTCCTCTTTTCTTTTTAAAATAAACGGTTATGGATCTTTAATTAAAAAGATAACCGTTTCATATTAGAAACGAATGTTATTCCCGTTAATGTTTTGTGATCCGGCTCCTAGTTCAAATACCCTCTATATTTACACCATGAATTTGTTCTTTATTATAATATTTAGTGAACATCTCGTGCTAAATGATCTTTAAACAATAAAGATCCGGGAAGGATTGTTAATGAAGATGAATGGCGATAAATTTTACCGAAAACAAATACAATGTTAATACACCACAAATGGCAATGGGTTAATATGTGTTCTGGTAAAAAAATTGAAAATTTACATTTAAAGGAAAAAAATGCAACGAACATATCAAATCAGTATTCCCCTTATATTTGACAACGCTATTCGATACATCATTAATATTTTGATTATTTACATTATCATTATTTTGGTACTCAATCTCGGCAAAAATCTCTATTCAATTAAAACATTTTTCAACGGAGATCTGATCGGCAATAATTTATCCAATGCGATTACAGATATCCTCAGTTTTTTGGTCATGATTGAGCTCTTCCGCGGTTTTATAGAATATTTTAAAGCAAAACGGATTCGGCTTCACAGCATGATTGATCCGGCCATTATTTTTATTGTACGGGAATTGATCATTCAACTGTATGCCCATGAAAAGATGGGGGGGAATACGCTGATTGGATTCGGCATCTTATTGTTATGCCTGGGTGTAGTCAGGTCTCTGGCATTGCTGTTCAGTCCCGACGACAGCACCCTTGCCAAATAATATTTGAGTCCTCTTTTTGCGGATTCCCTGTGAAGAACTCAGTCAGAAACAAAGAGAAAGCGGCTCCTGCTCAGCAACTTAACAGAAAACTTAAAAGAAAGGGATTCAGAATGAAAGAAAAATTAAAAATACTATTCCTTTGCACCGGGAACTCGTGCCGCAGCCAAAGTTGGCAGAAGAAGCAGCAAAACGAGGTGAAAGCAAAGAAAAGCAAATAGACTGCTTCCGGAAAGTCAGGGATGAAATCAAAGCATTTGTCGAGAAGATGCCACAAAATATCTTCGAAGAATAAATTAAGTTTTTCAATTTAACGGATCATAACCGGCAAGATCTTTTTTTGCGATATGAATTTTTTTAATCAGATTGATAAAGGGAAATATCATGATCAAAAACAGGATGATCCAGACAAATTTCGGAAAAGACTGATGACCTGCCCAGGCAATATACAGGTAGGGTGCAGTACTTGACACAAAAGCGATTACCCCGCACTTAAACAGGGTTCCAAACCCCTGGGGTTTTCCAAGCAATACGGAAAACAGGTGACGAAAACCCAGGATATAGGGGGGGAAGGTCACCAGATCCAGAACCAGGAATATCCATGGATTGACGCCATATGACAACAGTGTATCGTAAATCATTACAATTTTCAGCGTATCATATGCCCAGAATAGGAGTGTCGCTCTAAACAGCATTGTTGTCATTCATCAGGCTATATTTTTGTTTCAACCACGTGAAAGGAGACCTCTGCCCCGGTGACCACACTTCTACCTGTATGGAAAAAAGCGATGAACCAGACAAATTCAACCAGCAGGATGATCCACGGGTTCCAAAGCGTCCCCAGCCCTCGTGCGAGAACAGGAGGAAAAGTGGGTATGGGAAACAGTGCTACCATGCCGACGGCATAAAGAATCGTACCCAAAGCCATCATCTGATAGGGCGTGACCTTTAAGGTCCCCCTGAAATCTGCGCGGAAAAATTCAGAGACAAATCGCCAGACCTGGGTGACAATCAGGGAAACCATAAGGGCGGCAACATAGTGACCCTGTAAAAAGAATAAGGTCACTGTGACCCCGGTGATTGAATAGAGGATAGCGGTGATGATCTGGATGGGAATGACCCGCTCACCATCCAGACCGGAAGCATAGGCAATCTTTTTGGTTTTCCCGGAAAAAATCAGGTAAAATCCTGAAAACAGCCGTTGAACAAAGGGACTGCATTGGTGAACGGGTTTTCCGTAACAGCATCCAAAACTGACACAGGCCAGTCGCCCCAGCCCTTCACCAAATGTGTAGGCCACTGAAGCAGCGGACAGAAAAATAATGGGAGAAATCCTCACTCCCATGGTGTTCCCCAGCAGATGGTTCACCAGTAGCACAAGAAAGGGGGCAAGAAGGGTACCGGTAAACACGGCACCGCCAACGGTGAGGGTGCCCGGTTTCTTTTCAACAATCCGGGCAATAATTTTTGAGGAGGGGATACAGGCTATCAGCAGGCCTGTGACCAGCAAACAAAGCCCCATCAGGGGAATCCCTGCAGCAGCGGTCAGGATAATAAAAATAACCACGGCAAAGGTATAGGCATTTGCGCTCAAAAACCCGTAATAAGTTAGGTTCAGCCCCCTCCATTTCCCCTGTTGGGTCTTTTCTTTAGGCAGCACAGCCATGATCTGCCAGTTTTCTTTAGGCAGCACCCTGAATCCCCATAAAATTGCAAGACTGACACATAAAGTGATCCCGCCGATAAAATAAAGTTGTTCCATTAGATTGCCTCGCCTATGGTTTGTCTGACGTTGATTTCCGTTTCCACCAGCGGTTTTTGAAACCCTGATGTGAAACGACTTTGGACATCTGTCCGTTCGGCATTGGCCAGAAGGTCCTGTGAAAAATGTATTCGATTGTGTTGAAAGATCAGCACGGTTGTTGAGCTGCCGGGTCTGAACAGGCTTTTGGGCTGGCCTATTTTAAGCGGCATCCCCTTTTGAACCGGTTGAGGATCATCATATCGACTGTCGCTGTAGCATTGGACGATCCTGCCGATCATCATGGCCACAATTTCAATCATTGCCACACGTCCAACACCCGTACCATTTTCAACATCCGTATCGATCACCGTCACAATTCGCCGGTTTTTTGAATAGGGTGTGACAGATTTTACGACAGCCCCCGGGTTGCAGGAATGATATCGGCCGTTGATTTCATAAATATCAACCACGGTTCCCGAGACAGGGACATGGTTGTAGTGGTATTTTTCAGGCGTCAGCCGGAAGATGATAAAATCGCCCTCCCTGAACGTCTCCCGCCATTGAAACCTGTCAATACCAATCAATTCATCATAATCGAAAAATTTATCTTTAATGAACAGGGGCTGTCCGGTTTTAAATGATCCGGGCAATGCCCTGGCATCTGCCGGAGATACCACACAGGATCCATCTTCTGTCATGGGCCGGCATTCCCAATAACAGATTTTTCGCTCAAACGCCCTGCGATAGGAGTTGTATTGATGAATATCTCCATAAATTTCATCCGGATCGATCCCCAGGCGGGCAATAAGGATCTGAGGATCTTGAAACGCCGTCATGAAGCGGGCATCATAGTTCAAGAATCCCATGACAGAAGAAGTTCGGGAAGACAGCAGGAACCTGTAAAGCCAGGGGGCTTTTTCCCGGATCGACGAATACAGGGTCAGGATACACCGGTCAAAAAAAAGCGATTCCGTCTGAATGGTGTTTGACCTTCTTTCAATGTATTGGTGAATCATTTTTATTTAGCACTCCCCTTTACTTTGGGATCAAATCGGTTGGTCTCATGGTTGATAAAAAGGATCATTAAAAACAGGGTGTTCATCATCTTATCCAAGGGCGGGTTGTCCGCTAAAAAGGCCTGACGGGTTTCATCAACTCCCTTTGCAGGGTCACTGGCCCCAAAAATTGCAGTAACAGCCGTTTCAATTTCCGGTGCCTGGCGAAAATCAGATTGCGACACTGCTTCGGAGAACAGATGAAAGCCTTCCATAATGTGCTGTTTTCTCAAGGTTTCGATGTAGAATTGTTCTGCTTGTTCATTAAAGATTCGACCGTCGATCTTCATGGGGTTTGAACTTTTTTCAGACGCAAGAATCTTGTTTAAAAGTTTGCCCCCGGTGGAATCTGTTTTAGGAGAGCGGATTCTGGATTCGGTATCCGTCATCACGCCTTTTAAATTTAAGTTTTCAATCAGCCCCTGCCCATCATGGTGTATGAGGTCAAGCAGGGCCAGTTTATAATCTTTGAGATGGATTCGGGTGTATCCTGAATATCGTCTGCTCTGCCGGGTTTTTTTGACCCGGCAGAGGATTCGGCTCAAAAATTTATTGTGTGTCCGGGTTTTAATAAAAAAGGTGGGAAGATCTATGGCAGAACAGAAAAAAATCTGCCGCCGTTCACTCTCAATTTCAGGCGAATCCGGGATCATGGTATGGTCCACAGACCCGTCTAAAACATATTGAAAGGCCAGTAAAGTGATCAGATTTTCCAGATCCGTTGCTGGGCCCATGTCTGTCATTATATTTTCAAAAATGCTGAAATACCGGTGTTCAAATCCACTATACCCCATGTGGGCATGCTCACGGATTCTCACCAATTGATAAAGGGGCATTCTCGTATCAAAAACACCCATCTGGGCCAGGTCATTTTTGAGCTGATCCCCATTGCCCATGATTCCGTCCAGGGCCGGGCTCTGGTGTGTGCTCATCAGGGATATAAAGTAGTCAATGAGTCTGAAATCCGGGATATAATCTCCCTTTAGAAAAAAACATTGGCTGATCAGACGGTCAAGCCATACCGGACCAAAGGGCGTGACGGATTTGCCGAGAATACGGATACTTGCTTTGCGTTTCCATCGTCTCCAGATCATGCGCAAATGCGTGTAGTCGATTTCATGGGGCAGAAATCCCAGGGCCTGTTCCGGATGAAAATCCTCAAAATTCAGTCGATGGGGAGATGCGCTGAAAGTTCCGGGGAACAGGCACAGAAAATGTTCAACAATTTTAATCACCAGATCACCGGTATATTTTTCATGGGCCGGTGTAAACCCGGAAGCGGAATTTTTTAACAGATCGCCAAGTTTTTTGCTCCCGATGCTGACGTGGGTACCGTTATTGGCCAGGCTGATATTTGAGCTGTTCGGCAGTGTCACCAGGTTTGAGGTGATGATCCCTGCCTCTTTGAGTTTTGCAATGCCGTTGATCTGACTCCTGGAAAGCACCTTGTGGCACAATTTCATATACCCCTGTTTTTCTTCACCTTTAGACCACCCGGACAGGCAGGGGTTCATGAAAAGGTGTCTGTAAAATGAGTCGGATATGCAGCCGTTAAGCTGCTTTTGCATGACCGGGGGAGAGGCGGAAAAAAAGACCCTGACCTGCTGTCCGTATTCTCTGAGTAAAAATTTTTCCTCGGCATATGCCACAAGCAATTGGGTAAACAGGAAGCGGATCGAGGTTTCTTTGGCCAGTTCATGTCCGACACTGGCACTGCCCGAACGACTCACCGGATAAAAAGAAAACAGTTCCGGAGAGGTGTTGTCGTTTAAAAAATGGGCCAGCATCCGCTCTCCTGTGGTCCGAATCAGTGAATGAATCTGCACACCAGACCCCACGGCATCTGCAAGGGAAAGTTTGAGCAGGTAACTGACCGGAACACGGATAAATTCTTCCCCCTGCCGGGTGAAGGTGAACTTTGACGCATCTGATCGCAGGTTGGCGGTTGGGTTTGTCTTGTCTGATTTCAGATCTGCATTAAAAATATTGTTGGAATAGGGGTTTAAAACCCGCCGGGGAAACCTCACCCAGCTGTTCTCCCAGACATTGTTCTTTTTCTGGGCCAGGTAGGTCTCAAGGCCGATGATGGTTCGCCTGGAGGTGTCGCCCCTTGCCGCTCTTCGCATCAGGTTTTTATAATAGTTGGATTCTTCAATGGTGACAGCAAGATCCAGGTTTTCTTTGGTGCCCAGGACCGCCACCTGAAGTTCATTCTCCGAACCGGCCGTGGTGTCCTGGCCTGAAAACGGCAGGGACTCGATAAACGCTCCCTGGGAGGATGTCTTAATGTCCAGCACTGTTCTAAGATCGGCCGGGGCAAACTGGGTCGGTGAATCAAATCCAGGCATTTTTTTTAATGTTTGAAAATTTCTCAATTTGTTTCTACTGCCAGGTTTCAATGTCTTGGAGTGCTTCCATGGATAAGGCTGTATAGGGCAATGCTTCCATACGTTTTAATCCGATCTGGGTGCCGGTAATTTGACAATACCCGAAACTGCCCTCCTCAATTCTCTCCAATGCAGCATTAATTTGTTTGAGCCTTTGCTGGTAGCGTCCCTGTGAATTGATTTCACGCTCAATGGCCACCATTGAATTGCTCTGGTCCAGAATGTCTGCACTGACATCCCTCATGGTTTTGATTTTTGTCTTGATCAGGTGAATTTTTTCCATTGCGTCCATTTTTAAATTGATGAGCTTGTTTTTGAAATAGTTCAGTTGAGTTTTATCCATATAAAATGTTTCGTTCAGGCAACCTGCATTGTTGATCGATCTTCCCATTTATTTCTCCTGAAACTGCGCAAGATTAAGATGCCTGTATTTTATGAAAATCAGCGGATTTCGAATTTAAGACTACCAGGGTTACCCAGGGGTAAATTATCACGGGTCTCCACTGGAATAGAGGGGATCATCTCTTGCCTGCAGCGTCGGCAAAAGGGGGTTGCAAAATTTTTCATGTCCATAATGGATTCGGGTTTGAATTGAATTTCATAGGGGGTTTGACCCGGATAACTGCAGTTGATGTTCTTACAACTATATTTGATTTGCATGGTCTTCTCCATCAAGGGGTTGTGTGCGTTGTTTTGATATCTTTTCTTGATTGCCTATCCTATCCCTTTAATGTTTGCTCAGTAGTAGAAGAAAGTTAAAATTCTGTAAGACCGTTATTTTTTTTAAACCCCGCCATTCGTTTATAATCAGGGGCCTTGCGGCCGTCAAAATAATCACAGCGGTGGTAATACAGCAGATCTTTGACCCACCTTGCATAGTGTTCCGGGTTTTTCGATAGTCGTTTGGCCAGCCCAAGTGGAGAGGACAAAAGGTCCAGGAGCGGTGCAATCAGTTCCGACGGATCACGGAAGCACTCCCCGTCGCAGCGCCGGTAAAAGAGACGGCTTTTATCCCCATGGCGCCGGCCGCATCAATCATCCGGAACCCCTCTTTTCCGTCCAGGGTGTGGCGCTTAAAATCAGGCAGGGATGTTGGCTGGAAAAAAACGTGCCGGTAGGGGGTATTAACGCCGGGATGGCGATATTAGTTGAAAACCGGGAGAAGGTTTTGGGGAAACGCCGGACGGCGTGTCAGGATTATTGACTGTTAAACTGGCTGATATAGGTTTGACCTGTGGCAGTATAGTAGATATTTTCCGCAATATTTGTGATGTGATCTCCAATTCGTTCCAGGCATCTTCCCATGAAAATCATCTGGGTGCAATCTTCAATGGGATGGGTCTGGTCCTGCATCTGATTTCGCAGCATCTCCACCAATCGGGAAAAATGATTATCGATTTCATCATCTTTTTTCCATATCACTACGGCTTTTTGAACATCCAGTTTTAAAAATGCATTGACGGCATCATGGAGCATGGTCCTGCTGATATCAGCCATCTTTATGATGCGCTCCGCCTGCTCAGGCACGGGTTTTTGGGATAATTTGATGACCCGTTTGGCAACGTTGGCCGTATAATCCCCGATCCGCTCTAGTTCTGATGCGATCTTTATGGCTGACAGGGGCAGCCTTAAATCCATGGCCATGGGCTGCCGTCTGGCCAGAAATTGAACCGCTTCTTGTTCAATTTCTCTTTGAAACCGGTTGATGCGTTCATCGGCTTTGATGATGTCCCGGGCAAGTGAAATATCCATCTGGCTAAAAACCTGTGTGACACCTTCAATTTGCGATTCACAGGCGGTTGCCATCTGTGTGATCCTGTCTTTCAGGCCTTGTATTTCCATATCAAATGATTTTACGATATGCGCTTGCATATGAATTCCTCAAATTATCCAAACCGGCCGGTGATATAATCCTGGGTCAGTTGATGTAAGGGGTTTAAAAAGATCTGTTCAGTGGGGCCGATTTCGATGAGATCTCCCAGATGAAAATAGGCGGTTCGCTGGGAGACCCGGGATGCCTGTTGCATGGAGTGGGTGACAATGGCAATGGAATACTCCTGTCGTAGCTCATCAATTAAATCTTCAATGATGGCCGTTGCGATTGGGTCAAGGGCGGAGCAGGGTTCATCCATTAAAATTACTTCCGGATTAACGGCAATGGTACGGGCAATGCAAAGCCGCTGCTGCTGCCCGCCGGACAGACCGGTTCCGGGTTGATCCAGCCGGTCCTTGACCTCTTCCCATAGACCTGCTCGAATTAAGGATTTTTCCACCAGTTCATCGGATTCCGCTCGATTTTGAACCAGACCGTGAATTTTCGGGCCATAGACCACATTGTCATAAATGGATTTGGGGAAAGGATTGGGTTTTTGAAACACCATGCCCACCATGGCTCTCAGGGGGACCACATCCACGTCCTTATCATAAATATTTTTCCCGTCCAGGGTGATTTCCCCTTCAACACGACACCCTTCTATGGTGTCGTTCATCCGGTTCAAACACCTTAAAAAGGTGGATTTTCCGCACCCGGAGGGACCGATCATGGCGATGACTTCATTGCTGCCGATGTCCAGGCTGACACCGTTAATTGCTTTTTTTTCACCTTCATTATAATACACATCGACATTTTCACACCGCATCCTGGGGTTTTCGACTCTCTTTTCCCCAACCGTCTCTCGATTCTCTTTGGGGACAAGTCCGGGTTTTAAATTTTTAGTTGCAAAGTTTTGGGACATGGTCTCTTCCGTTGCATCCCGATCAGAGGTGATCGCTGCATGTTGGTGTTCCATAAAAATTATTTCTCTCGTCCATAGGTAAGGAATAATACCGGATGGGGTGTATACCATCCGGTATTGAGTGGTTTAATATTTGCGTACCGGTTTAGAAATCACTTGCCGTCATGGGTTTTAAATTAACAACCGCATCTTGAAATTGTTTTCTTTCAGCGGTCGGCATGGGAATCAACCCCTTGTCGGTGAGATATCCTTCGTCTCCCCAGGCTTTTTCACTGGTGAACTCTTTAAGATATCCTTTCATTCCGGGTATTTTATCCACATGGGCTTTTTTGACGTAGAAAAAAAGCGGACGGGATACCGGATAAGATCCATCGGCAATGGCCTCAAATGTCGGCTGAACACCATCCACAAAAGATCCCTGAATTTTATCGGTATTCTGATCTAAAAAGCTGAACCCAAATATCCCCAGGGCATCCGGGTTGGCGTCAAGCTTCTGGACAATCAGATTGTCGTTCTCACCGGCCTCTATATACGCGCCATCTTCACGAACCGTATGGCAGACGGATTTGTATTTGTTCTTGTCGGTTTTTTTCATGGCCTTGATAAACCCGAATTCCTTTGCGCCGCCTTCCATGGCAAGCTCAACAAAGGCATCCCGTGTTCCGGATGTGGGAGGCGGTCCCAGAACCTCAATTTTTATGGCGGGTAGGGATGCATTTACCTCTTTCCAGGTGGTGTACGGATTGTCAACCAGAGTTTCGGTCCCGTCGGGGTTGGGAACCTGGGCTGCAAGGGCAAGATACAGGTCTTTACGGGTTAATTTAAATACATCTGCTTCTTTTGAATTGGCCACCACAATACCGTCATAACCGATTTTGACTTCAACAATTTCAATACCGTTTTTGGTGGCCTTCTCAAATTCTGATTTTTTAATTCTTCTGGAAGAATTGGTAATATCCGGGTATTGAACCCCCACTCCTGCACCAAAAAGTTTGTGACCACCGCCGGAACCAGTGGATTCGATTTTAGGGGTTTTATACTGGGTGGACTTGCCAAATTTCTCCGCAACAACCGTTGCAAACGGATACACAGTTGAAGAGCCGACAATCGAGATATAATCCCTTGATGAATCCGCCCACAAATTTCCTGTACCCATGATGAATACAAGTGCCAATACAGCGAGTAAACTTTTTTTCATTTTGATCTCCTAAATACATTCTTGTTTAAGTTAAATACTGATAAATTACCATCTTCTTTCAAATTTTTTTCTTAATATAACCGCTACAGCGTTCATGGATATCAGGAACAGCAGCAGCACCATGATTGCTGCGGACGTTCTTTCTAAAAAGGCCCTTTCCGGACTGTCGGCCCATAAAAAGATCTGAACCGGCAGAACTGTAGACGGGTCGGTAAACCCCCCCGGAATATCAACAATAAACGCCACCATACCGATCATCAGAAGCGGGGCTGTTTCGCCCAGGGCCTGGGCCATGCCGATGATGGTTCCGGTCAGCATACCCGGCATGGCAAGGGGCAGCACATGGTGGGTGACCATCTGTGTTTTAGAGGCGCCAACCCCCAAAGCCGCCTCCCGAATCGAAGGTGGTACGGATTTCAAGGATGCCCGGCCGGCAATAATAATGGTGGGCAGTGTCATCAGTGTTAGGACAAATCCGCCCACCAGAGGTGCAGACCGGGGCAATCCGGCAAAATTAAGGAAAACCGCCAGCCCCAGCAACCCGAAAACAATGGAGGGTACGGCGGCCAGATTGTTGATGTTCACCTCTATTAAATCGGTCCATCGATTTGTGGGGGCAAACTCTTCCAGGTAAACAGCGGCAGCCACCCCGATGGGAAAGGACAGGGCCAGGGTGACCAGAAGGGTATAAAATGATCCGCATGCAGCGCCCCATATTCCTGCCAGCTCGGGTTCCCGTGAGTCGCCTGCTGTAAAGAAGGTGGTGTTGAATTGTTTTTCAATTCGCCCTTGTTCTGAAAGGGATTCGATCCAGGCAACCTGATCGTCCTTCAGCCGGCGGTCGGCCTCGGGCACATTCCGGTCAATGTGACCTTTCATGAGCATGTCCACATCATCATCTGCAGGTACCCACAGTGTAACGCTCTGCCCGATTTTTTCAAAGTTATCCCTGACAACTGCCTGGAGCTGATAAGCGGCACCGGAACTCACCAGATGATAGAGCCGTTTTTTTGCTCGTCTTTCGGTTACATCGGGAAAGGCGTTTCGAAGGGATGCTTTAATAATCCCCTGATAATTTGAACCGGCAAAGTTTCCCTTGTCTATAAGTGCGGGATCAATAAACACCTCCAGCTCGATGAAGGTCTGTTGAAAGGCCGTATACCCGTTGGAAAATATACTGATAAAAAGGAAGGACAGGCACATGAGGCTGAAAATAATAGCCGAGAGTCCATAGAGTTTAAACCGTTTTTCCCGTTTATAACGTTTGGCCAAACCTTTTTGAACAATGTCCATTGTTCGTTTGGATGTATCTTTGTTATTCATACTGCTCCCTGTATTTTCTCACCACAACCAGTGCTATGATATTTAAAATCAGTGTGGTCACAAACAACATCAGTCCCAAAGCAAATGCTGCCAGGGTTTTGGGGCTGTCAAACTCCTGATCCCCCACCAATAGAGTCACAATCTGAACCGTGACCGTTGTGACGGTTTTTAAAGGGTTGAGTGTTAAATTAGCGGATAGTCCCGCTGCCATCACAACGATCATGGTTTCCCCAATGGCCCTTGAAACCGCCAGAAGAACCCCCCCCACAATGCCGGGAAGGGCTGCCGGGAAAACGACCTGTTTGATGGTTTCGGATTTCGTGGACCCCAGGCCGTAGGCCCCGTCCCGCAGAGACTGGGGGACTGCATTGATCACATCATCTGAAAGGGATGATACAAAGGGGATGATCATTACCCCCATGACAAGACCGGCTGCCAAAGCACTTTCACTTGACACGTCAAGCCCGAAGCTCGCACCGGCATTTCGTATGGCGGGCGCCACCACGAGCGCTGCAAAAAACCCATATACCACGGTGGGAATCCCGGCCAGTATTTCCAGTAAGGGTTTGGCCACGGCCCTAAATTTTTTATTGGCGTATTCCGACAGATAAATGGCCGACATCAACCCCACAGGCACGGCCACAGACATGGCAATGGCCGATATCAGCATGGTTCCTAAAAAGACGGGTATGGCACCAAAGGCACCGGATGACCCCACCTGGTCTGCGCGGATGGCCATCTGGGGACTCCATTCAAGGCCGAACAAAAAATCTGTGATGGGGACCACTTTGAAAAAACGGATCGCCTCATACAGCACAGACATGATGATACCAATGGTTGTGAAAATTGCCAGGGTTGAGCAGGCAATCAGCACGATTTTCAAAAGTCGTTCCACGTGATTTCTAGCCCTCAGACTCGGGCGAATAATTTTCCAGACCACCAGAAACCCTGCAATTGCAATGATAAGGACGATGACAGCCAAGCAGGCATGACTTATCGACTGGAGGCGCTCATAGTATTCTGAAGCCGATTGAATGACCGGGTTGATCTCTCCTGAAATAATATTTCCATTGACCAGGTTTTTGATGTCGTTCATGACCAGGGTCAACCGATCCGCCGGCAGTGCCTTGATTCCCGTGGGCAAATTGGCCAGAATCATGTCTGATATGATTGTGGATTCAAACACCAGCCAGGCAGAATAAATCAGAACAGCCGGAACACCGCACCAAATTGCTGCAAGCAACCCATAATATCCGGGGCGAGAATGCAGCGTTTTTGGGCCGCCTTTATGCTTTACAACGGCAAAGGCCCGTTTTTTACCCAGGTAATAGGCGATGGTTGAGAGTAACAACAAAAGGAGTAATAAATAGGATGGTGTCAAAGCAGCCTCTTAACTTTATTTAAATTTAATTTCATGGTGAGAAGATACACCATCTATATTAGGTTTTTTTTAATAAATGGTTAGAAGTTTGTTAGAAGTTTATATTGTTATGTTAAGCTGCACTTTGTTTTTTGAGCGCCTGGTTCTGATGTGGGGTGACAGATATTGGTAACCGTTTTTTTTTTACCGGCCGGCTTATTTGAACATCTGCCAATCCTACCGCTTAATCCTGCCTTTGAGAGTTTTTCCCTTGTTTCATGCAGCAGGGCAGACAATTGCCCTTCTATTTGTTCTGAGAGGGAGGCCACACTGCCTGCAAACCGGCTCATACACCCGGCGGCATCATCTACATTTGAAATTCTGGAACTCACATCGTTGACATCATCTGCTGTTGCATTTATATTTTTTGAAATACCGGTGGTCACAGCATCCTGCTGTTCAACAGCCGCAGAAATTTGATGACTGGTTACCATGAGTCGTTCAATTCGTTTTTCCGTTTGATGGGTATATTCAATGATCCCTCGACTGGCGTTTTGAATTCCCGCAATTTTATCTGCAATTTTTTCATTGGCAGCTTCAGTTTGCAAGGAGAGTTCCCTGACTTCCCTTGCCACTACGGTGAATCCCTTGCCGGCCTCACCCGATCTGGCCGCTTCTATTCTGGCATTGAGTGCAAGCAGTTTTGTTTGACCGGCAATATTTTTCACAATACTCACAATTTCGTTGATTTCCATGGATGCCTGATTTAATTTTTCCATATCCTGGCGAGAGGCCTGGGTCACTGCATTGATGTCCCCGATAAGTTTATTTTGTTCTAATATTTGGTTGCTGATATCCTTGACTGCAGACTGGAGTTGCTGTGTTGAATCTGAAACCGCATTGATTTGCGCCATAGTTCGGGATGCCGATTCACTGGCTGTTCTTGTTTGATCCTTTGTGTTAGCGGTAAGGGCACTCAATTCTGCTGCGTTGGCTTTCATTGTCTTGGATTTTATTTGAATAGCCTCAATCAATGTGGACATCTGCTGAATCAATTCCTGGATCGCCTGCCGCTGTCTTTTTTTTCTCAGGTCTTCATCCCTGAGGCGGGTCAACACCTTTTGAAATTTTTTCAATGCATCCGCCAGCACACCAGCCCGGTCTCGTCTGTCCTGATATGGGATATGAATCGTTTCTCCCCGGTTAATCTTGTCTATGGACTGTGTAAGACGTTTTAAGGGCTTCTCCACCACGAAATATGACATGAAGTGGAGCAGTATTAAGCTTATCAGGATCGTTAACCCAGCCACCAGACCGATGAGCCGCTGCTTGTTCTGTCGGTATTCAATGAGTTTTGCTTTTTTCCTTTCAATGTTCTCAACTTGATAGAGGATGGCATTTCTGGATTTTTCAGCATCAATGGCCTCATCGGCCAGAAGATTTTTTAGAGATAATACCCTTTGTTTCAAAGCTGTGCCTTTGTCGGCATTCTCAACGACTGTTTGAATATAGTCTGTTATGGTCTGGGCATCTTTATCCGGTTTTTCAGTGTGGATATGAACCCGGCTGATTTGATCTATAAAATCGCCCTTTTTATCCAATATCCCTTTGGACAGGGTAAGGATTCCCTCCTTTTCACGGACAACAAAGTTCCCCTTTGAAATATCCCTTCTCTGGGAACGGTTGAAGAATTTCCGATAATTTTCAGACCCTTTGATGATCTCTTCTCGATTTGTTGTATAATTGCTTTTAATCCACTTCAGGATTTCATTGGCGGGATCCACCTGCAGCAATTTTGGTATTTCCAGGTATTTTTTCTGAAGATCAAAAATGCTTTGCCGCAAATCTTTATTCATGGCCGCATTGACCTGCAAAAGAGACTGGGTTTCTATTCCAACCTGGGAAAAGGCCTGAAAATTTATATATACCAGAAGCCCCATGCAAAAAACTGAAATCAAGCCGACACCCAGCATCATTTTTAACCCAACAGAAAACCGGGACCCTTTGTTTTGTCGTTCAGCATTTTTAAATTTTGTAAACTTGAATAACTTTATGATCATTTTTTTGCTCACTTAATTGATATGAAAGACCTTGCCAACTCGATATAGCAAAGCTTCAACAAATTTTTAGTTTATATTTTCCCGTTACCACCCTGGACAATATAAACTAAAATAATGAGCTGTTTATGAGACAATGGTTTGAAGCGTGTTAATTTTGAGGGCTACAGATTTTTTAGGCGGGTATACTCAGGGTAAAGCAGCTGCCTACACCCCTGGTGCTGGTGACCTCTATTTTTCCATTATGATATTGAACGATATGCTTGACGATGGCAAGTCCTAAACCCGTACCACCTTCGTTTCGGCTTCTGGCCCTGTCCACGCGGTAGAACCGGTTGAAAATCTTGGGCAGATGTTCTTTTTTGATTCCGCTGCCGCTGTCTTGTATCATGATGTCGATATCCGATCCCTGTTTTTTTGCCGAAATCTGGATAGGCTTGCCTTGCGGACTGTATTTTACAGCGTTGTCTAAAATATTGATGACGGCCTGCTCCATCAGGAGGGGATCCACCATGGCGGTTAAATCATCCGGGCAATCAACACTGACAGCCATTTCTTTTGCCTGTATACTGCTTTGGCAGTTGCAAACCGCATTTTGAATCAGGGCTGAAATATTATGTCGTTCAAATTCAACTTTTGTCCCCTGAAGTCGTTCAAGTCTTGAAAGGGCCAAAAGGTCATTAATCAGATCAATCATCCGGTCTACATTTTTTTCAATAATGTTTAAAAAAGATTGGCTCTCTTGGATATCATTGGTCGTGAGCATTTGCTGCAGGGTTTCAACAAACCCTTTAATCGTTGTTAACGGTGTTTTTAATTCATGGGAAACGTTGGCGGCAAAATCTTTGTGCATTTGCTCAAGGCGTCTCATCCTTGTAATATCATGAAAGATGATAAGGGTTCCCATGCGTCGTCCCTCTGTTTGATAAAGGGCTGTGGAATGAATGTTTAAAATAATTTCTTCATCCCCTGCGATGACGATATCATCTTCAATGGGTTCATGGGTTGCCAATGCGGTTTGTATAAATTTTTGAAGCTCAAAGTGCCGTGCGATTTCCAGGATATACCGGGCTTTCAATTTTAAGGCGGAAAATCCGAAAATATTTGCAGCGGCATCGTTAACCGTTATGATCCGCTCGTTATTGTCGATGGCAATAACCCCTTCTTGCATACTTGAGTGAACCGCCTCCAACTCCATGCTTCGGTTTTTAAACGCCATGATTTTTTCATCAAGATTTCGTGCCATCTGATTCATGGTGACGGCAAGTTCAGACAATTCTTCTGTTTCAGGAACGGTAATCCTGGCCGTGAGATTTCCCTTTGCAAACTCAAGGGTGCCTTTTTTCATCTCCTCAACCGGAAGGCTGATTCTTCTGGAAACATAGAGACTTGTCAGTGCCGCAATAAAAATAATAACCAACAGGGCCGCAAGGATACCATTTCTAATGGTTTTAATTTCATTGTCAATGGAGGAAATGGACACCGATGTCCTGACAACCGCAATAACGCCTGTATCATGGAGAACCGGCAGGGCAATGTACATCATGTTTTTATCTAGCGTGGCACTGTATCGGATGGAAATCCCTTTATTTTTTTTCATGGCCGCTAAAACTTCAGGTCGCCCCGAATGATTTTCCATCTTATGGATATCCCCGTAAGAATCCCCGACAACAACCCCTGAGGGGAGGATGACGGTTACCCGGGTATCGGCTATCTTCCCGATCTCTTTGCAGAGGTCATCAATTTTAGGATACACCTGCTCACCGGTGTTCAAAATATCTGAAAATTTTTTGTGTACAAGCTTTGTTCTTATGGTCAGCTCTTTTTCTGAGTTTTTAAGAAAAAATTTTTTAAAATAATCGGTTGAATAGGAGGTGATGGCCAAAAGAGAGAGCGCTGTAATGATGAGAAAGGAGGGGAAAATCTGCCAGATTAATCGTTTTTTTTTCATTTTTATTCCTTAAACCTGTAGCCGACACCCCTTACGGTTTCAATGGCTGATGCATGGTGTTTTAACTTTTTCCGAAGTCCCACAATAATCACATCAACACTTCGTTCTGTAACAGAATAACTTTCTCCGTGGATGGCATCAACAATCTGTTTCCGAGTGAACACCCAGCCCTTTTTATCCAAAAGGAATGAAAGAAGTTCAAATTCAGACAATGTCAGCTCCAGCACATTCCCATCAATTGTAACCAGATGTTTAGCCCGGTCAATAATCAAGCTGCCCTCCTGGTTGATCCTTTCCGGTTCCAGGTCCAAGTCTTTTTTTCGACGGCGAAATATGGCCCGAATTCTGGCGATCAATACCTTGGGGCTGAAGGGTTTTGATATATAATCGTTGGCACCCATCTCAAGCCCGAGAACAATATCGGATTCTTCCCCTTTTGCGGTAAGCATGATAATCGGAATCCGATTGGTTTTCTCATTATTTCTTAGATATTTGGTGACTTCAAGGCCATCAATTCCGGGCAGCATCAAGTCAAGGCAAATAAGATCCGGTTGGAATTGTTTGGCTATTTTTATTGCCTGCTCACCACTGAAAGCCGTTAATGTGGAATATCCCTCATTTCCTAAATTATATTTGATTAACGCAACGATATCTTCCTCATCATCAACAATTAAAATAGTTTCTTTTGACATTTCTCATTCTCACTTTTAGGGTTGTCCCGTGTTATATTAAACAAAGGCGCTTAGCTATGTCGGATGATTGTGCCCTCTATCATATGGATCACCTCTTCGGCAATATTGGTCGTATGATCACCGATACGTTCCAGATGCCTTGAAATCAGATACATATTAATAATTTCGCTTACCATATCCGGATGCGTTTGAATATCTTTTTTCATTGAATCATAGGCTTCATTTCTCATAATATTTACATTGGTATCCATATCTCTGACTTCATATGCAATGTCCACATCCGTTCTCACTAAAGCATCAAGACTCATTTTCAGCATCTTAACTGTAAGATCTGCCATGGCAGAATAGTCATACTTGAATTTGTTTGGATCCTGGGAAGAGGTCTTATATCTTTTTGCAATATTCGATGCATAATCTGCAACTCTCTCAAGGTCATTGTTAATTTTTATTACAGCTATAAGAAAACGCAGATCAGTTGCCACGGGCTGATACAATGCTAGAACTTTTAAGCAGTTTTCTTCGACTTCTATCTCTTTTTCATCGATCTCAAAATCTGTATCAATTATTTTTTGTGCCAGGCCAATGTCTTCCGTCTTTATTGCAAAAATGGCTTTTTTAAATCTGTCTTCCACCATAGAACCCAAAAACAGTATTTCTTTTTTTATTTTTTCTATTTCTCTTTGTAAATTTCCAGCCATACTTTTCTCCTAACTTGCATTTTCTGATAATACGACCCCACATCTTTTTATCCCCTTTTTTACAGGGAGCATATTTAATTGAAGCCAATAAATCTCTATAATAAAATTACTGTTTAACTCGATCTATTAATTATTTCCTGAGCAGATTCTACTTGTTTAATGTTAGGATTCTATCAGAATTGGGTTATGAATATATTAAAAATAAAAAAAGCAATTCAGGATTCTTGAAATTGCCCATACATATCGTTATCATCAGTGACTGTATGTGATTTCAAAACAGGCGGCACTAGAGGAAGTATTATCGCGTGTTGAGTTTCTATGATCTAATGAGTCATTAAAAATATCCTGTAAAGCTAACAATTCCTAACAAATCAAATTTTCCCGGAGTGTTTAATCATGGTATCATGAGTGACGAGTAAAATTTCAGATCGGGCGACAGATACCAAACAAATTAAACGCCTTTTTTACAAAGCCTCTTTCCCCATAATGATAGACACTATAGTCGCTTTTTGGCTACCTGAATGCCTTGGTTAAAAAAAAGATAACTTTTCAGCCCGGAAGACTCAAGATCACGTCTGCTATTCTTAAAAAAAATATGGATTTATTCAAAGTATGAGTCGTAAAGGGAATTGTTGGGACAATGCTGTTGCAGAATCATTTTTTCATACTTTAAAGACACAGTTTGTTCATCATGTACAATTTTAAACTCTTGAAGAGGTAAAAAAATATCTTTTTAAATATATAGAAATGTATTACAACCAAAGAAGAAAACATTCAGTCAACGGTTGGAAAATTCCTGCTCACTTTGAAGAGGAATGGTATAACCTTAAAAATGTGGCTTAGCTTCGGTTACAGTTTTTGGGAGAAGGTTGAGATTAATATATAAATATTATGGACAGACAGAATCTAACATATGAAGGTTACATCAAAGCTTTAACAGATATCAGTTGTGCGATCACTTCGGATCTTTTTCTTGAAGATATTTTAAAGCTGATTGTCATGGTGACGGCAAATGTCACAGGTGTTGAAATCTGCTCTTTGTGGATTGTTGATGAAACAAAAAAAACACCACAGATCCGCCTTAAGGCCACCCAGTCCATATCTCCCGACTATATAAAAAAACGTTCTCTGGATACAACCGAAGGGATTGTGGGATATGTGGTGACCCATAAAACGCCATTGATCCTCAAAGATGTCCTTAAAAGTGACCGATTCAAAGAAAAAGAAATGGCCAAAAAACTGGGCCTGGTTTCCATGGTCAGCATCCCCTTAATTACAAAGGAAGAAAAGGTCATCGGTGTCCTCAACTGCTTTACATCCAAGCCCCATGACTTCTCAGAAACCGAGGTCAACCTGCTGAGAGCCGTTGCCAATCAATCTGCGGTTGCTATTGTTAATACGGAACTGATGGTTAAAACCCGCGTTATTCAAGAAGAACTGGAAGCGCGCAAAAAAATTGAGCGGGCTAAGGAAATCCTGATGCAAAACCGCAACCTTTCCGGAGAAGAGGCCTATATCTGGCTAAGAAACAGAAGCATGGATTCCAGAAAATCTATCCGCGAAGTAGCAGAAGCAATCATCCTTTCCTACGAGATTTTTAACAACTGATCTGCCTGATTAATTCAAAACAACATGTATAATCTTTTTATTTATTGGTTAATAAAACACAGAGATTTAAAAGTATTTCATAAGATTGATCTTTCAAGTCATAAAAGCTTGAAAAGGCTTTAAAGGAGATAGTTTTCAAAGATGTCTGGGGTGATGAAAAATTTACAATCTCATTTTTTTAAAAATAACTTGACATTTTTATAAGAATTTTCGATAAATAAGGTTAGTTATTACAACGATGTATTAACAATAATTATGAAAACAAAGGTGTTTTCCCATTATTAACTGGGCAGACGCCTTTTTTTATTTATTATTGGGAATATAAAATGAAAAATACCCGCACACCAAAAGTCACATTGTTTCACTGTATCAATTCGTTTAAAGAGATACCATCGCTGTTTGACAATTGCCAGACCACGATCATCAAAATGGCCTGTTCATCCATGACAAAGGACATCCAATTGTTAAAGGCCTTTGAAGCTGGAGCAGATGCTGTCCTGGTACTGGTCTGTCCTGAAGATGCCTGTAGGTATGCTGAAGGCAGCAAACGGGCTAGAAAACGCGTTGAATATGTAAAAACCATTCTTGATGATATTGGACTGGATGGTAATCGACTCAACATATTTAATACAAAAGCAAGTGACAGTGATTCTGTAAAAAGCATTATTCAGGAAACGCTATCGGCCATTGAAAAAATGGGCCCGAATCCTATTGTAAAAAAATGTGATAACACTCGAATCAGCATACTCACTACAAAAGCAATCGACAAAAAATCTGTTAAAAGCATAATCCAGAATACGCTATCGGCTACAAAAAAAACGGGCTCGACCCCTGCTGCCTAATAAATAAACCAAAATTTAGTGCAAGGTCCAGTGTTTTTGCTTTCGGATTTCAGGCTCGACTATAGGGTCCTGAGTAAAATTCAGAAAGCAAAACCCGGCCTGTTTAAAAAAGGCCTTTTTTAAAACCCTGTCATTAAAATGGAGTTAAAAATGATAACTGGTGAACAAAAACCCATTAATGAGATAATTGAACTGGTCAAACCTTTTGAAAAGGTTTTAATCCTTGGCTGCGGCACCTGTGTAAAAACGTGCTTTGCAGGCGGAGAAGACGAGGTAGCCGTTCTGGCATCTGCCTTAAAATTGAGCTTTAAAAAGATGGGTGAAACTATCGAAATCGAAGAGCAGACCATCGAGCGCCAGTGTGAAAATGAATTTATCCAGGAAGCGGCTGCTGCCATTGGCCGCAATGAAGTCATTCTTTCGCTGGCCTGCGGTGCCGGCGTGCAGGCCATGGCAAAGCGGTTTAAAAATGAAGTGGTTTTACCCGGGGTCAACACAACCTTTATCGGTATCCAAGAAAGCCCGGGTGTTTTCACTGAAGAATGTTCCGGTTGCGGTAACTGCGGCCTTGCTATTTTTGGTGGTGTCTGTGCCGTCACACGATGTTCAAAAAAACTACTTAATGGCCCCTGTGGCGGTTCTCAGAACGGCATTTGTGAGATCTCACCAGACACGGAATGCGCCTGGCATCTCATTATTGAACGCCTGACCGCTATCGGTCAGATGGATAACCTGAAAACTTATATTCCTCCAAAAAACTGGGACACCAGTCTTTCAGGTGGACCAAGAAAATTGATCAGGGAGGACCACAAAATATGAAACCCATCAGCAAACTACATGAAACACTTTTAAATGGTGACTTTGCGGTAACCGGGGAGTGCGGCCCCCCAAGAGGCGCAAACAAAGAAGTCATTGATGAAAAAGTCAAATTGCTTAACGGGCATGTGACTGCTGTAAATGTAACTGACAATCAGACAGCTATTGTCAGAATGTCCAGTATTGCAGCCTCCACCCACCTTGTTGCAGCAGGCCTTGAGCCTGTGATGCAGATGGTTGTCAGAGATAGAAACCGAATTGCCATTCAATCTGATATCATGGGTGCTTATTCACTGGGTATCAGAAATATTCTCTGCCTTTCCGGTGATCATCAGTGTTTTGGATCCCAACCCGATGCCAGAAATGTCTTTGACATTGACTCAGTCAACCTGATCAGAACGGTTCGGGATATGAGAGATACCGGTAAAGACATGAGCGGATTCGATCTTGATGTTGCTCCCCAGATGTTTATCGGTGCTGCTGCCAATCCTTTTGCCGATCCCTTTGAATACCGCGTACTCAGACTGGGAAAAAAGATTGATGCCGGTGTTGATTTTATCCAGACCCAGTGCATTTACAACATGGCCCGATTCAAAGAATGGATCAGACGGGCCAACGAAGAAGGACTGACCGAAAAAGTCTATATTTTAGGTGGTGTTACCCCCATGAAAACGGCCGGAATGGCACGCTACATGAATAATAAAGTAGCTGGAATGGATGTACCTGAAGCACTGATCAAACGCATGGACGGTGTTGACAAAAAAGATCAGGCCAAAGAAGGCATTAAAATCTGCCTTGAAACCATTGAAGAACTTAAAGAAATGAAAGGTGTTCATGGTGTTCACATCATGGCCATTGAATGGGAAGAAGTTGTTGGCCAAATCGTTGAACAAGCCGGTCTTAATAAATAAGGATACAAACGATGCCTAAAAAATATCATATCGAATCAAAGGCTGCACCACCACGGTTTTATCCTGTTGGCAAATATGCCACCATAGAATTTAGGGAAGAATGTGCCGGCAGCTGTAAAAAATGTGTCAAAAAACAATGTGTATATAATATCTTTAAAGATAATTATCTTCATCACTCCAAAATGGATGAACCCGAATATTTGTACACCTGCAACTCCTGCTTCAGATGTGTACAAGAATGCACTAAGGGAATTTTTTCCAGGGTCGTCAATCCGGAATACAGAGAAATCGGTGATGATTACTGGACACCGGACGTGCTTAACCGAACCTGGTACCAGGCCCACACCGGATCCATCCCCGTGTCCGGCGCTGGATACAGAGGACCTTTTGTGGGAAAAGGGTTTGACTCCATGTGGACGGATATGTCCGAGATTGTCCGACCCACACGGGACGGTATCCACGGAAGGGAATATATCAATACCTGTATCGAGCTTTCCAGGCGACCGGAAAGACTTGCCTTTAATGAAGACGGCACCCTTGCCATAAAAACCAAACCGATTCTTGAAATCCCTTTGCCCATTATCTTCCAACAGCCTGATTTTGGGGTGCTCAGCAAAGCGGTTCTGATCTCCATGCTGAACGCAGCCAAAACCATGAACACCAAAATAATGATCAATGTGGCTGATATTGATGAAGAAGTTGCCGATTTTGGTGGCACTCTTATTCCCCAGATCGGCAAAGAAAATGTTCAGAATTATAAAGAACTTATTGGCCAGGTGGACATGGTTGATATTGATTATTCAGATAATTTTCAAGACACCATTAAAACCTTGAAAGCCATCAACAAAGATATCTGTATCAGTGTCATGCTCCCGCTTAGCGCAAAGATTGATTATGCCAAGACCTGTGTTGAAATTTCAAAAGCAGATATGGACACCATCCATGTGGTTGCAGACAGCAGCGGCAGAGAATTTGACTCTGACAATCCTAGATTTATCAAGGATATGTTAAGGGATATCCACACGGCCCTGATTGATGCTTCCATGCGATCACAAATTAATATTATTGCTTCCGGAGGCATCTGTATGGCCGAGCATGTCAACAAAGCCATTATCTGTGGTGCTGACGGAGTAACCATTGATCGATCACTGCTCATTGCCATGGAATGCCGGCTGTGTGATCGCTGTAAAGACGGCCTGCCCTGCCCGGTTGAGTTTGAAACCATTGATGCTGAATACGGCAGCAACCGAATCGTCAATCTTATGGTGGCATGGCGAAACCAGATGCTTGAAATGCTTGGAGCCATGGGATTAAGAGAAGCCAGACGACTGCGAGGCGAAGTGGGAAGATCCATGTGGTTTGAGGATCTTGAGCGAGAGAATTTTGCACCGATTTTTGGTGAACGAAAAGTATCTATAGACGTAGGATAAGATATGAGCCCCCAAACGACTAATCAGACTAAACATAAATTGCCGGAAATCAAAGAGATACGGTCTCGATTTCGAAATACTATCGGCAAGTATATCATTAAACGGAATACTGCCAAATGTATCGCCTGCGGAAAATGTGCAGAGATCTGTCCCCACGGGGTTCATGTGATGCCGGAAAACTATTTAAAACCCTTTCGGCCCATAGAACACAAATGCATGGGACTTTCCTGCAAAGAGACAGAGCATTATTGTATTGAGCATTGTCCCGAAGATGCCATCACCATCAAACCCAATCCTTTGCTGGATACTCTGGGGGATTACCGGTGGACCTCCGAGATGCTGCTGGGTCACTTTTCCATGGCAGAAACAGGACAAGCGCCCCACCAGGATATTGAATATAACCTGGGTAACTCTGGTGGCGGCTTTGATAAAATGCGTTTTATTGAACCCGACTCAAGCCTGGTCATTGATATGGCTGATGAAGACATTGATACCAGCATTGAATTAAACAAGACCGGGGATGAGCGACCTAAAAAGACCATTTCCATGCCCTGTTACGGCGGCGGCATGTCTTATGGATCAACTGCACTTTCCGTTATTGTGGGACGTGCCAGGGCAGCTCAAAAGCTCAACTCCCTGACTTGTACCGGAGAAGGGGGCTATCCGCCCAATTTCCTTCCCTACAAGGAGCATGTCATTACCCAAGTTGCCACGGGACTTTTTGGTGTTAGAGAAGAAACCATTCAAAATTGTCCAATCATGGAATTTAAATATGCCCAGGGAGCAAAACCTGGACTTGGTGGTCATCTTTTGGGAGAAAAAGTCACTGAAGCGGTTGCCAAGATGAGAGAAACGGTTGTGGGAAATTCTTTGTTCTCACCGTTCCCCTTTCACTCTGTCTATTCAGTTGAGGACCATAAAAAACATGTGGACTGGATGAAAGAAATCAACACCAGTGTGCTGTGCTCCATCAAGGTGTCCACACCAACTGATGTTGACATGGTTGCCGTCGGCGCTTACTATGCCGGCGCCCATATCATTCATATTGACGGCAGCTACGGCGGAACCGGTGCTGCTCCGGACATTGCCAAAAAGAATATTGCAATGCCCATTGAATATGCCATCCCAAAGGTTCACCGATTCCTTGAAGAAGAAGGTGCCAGGGATAAAGTCACCCTCATTGCTTCAGGCGGTATCAGAAACGGACTGGATGTGGCCAAAGCCATTGCCCTGGGTGCGGACGGATGTGTTATCGGAACCGCTGACCTTGTGGCTGTAGAATGTGTTCGCTGTGGCAATTGTGAGAGTGGCCGTGGCTGCGCCAGAGGAATTGCCACAACCGACCCTGAACTGGGTAATATGATTGATGAAGCCTATGTGGAACAGCGTTTGATCAACATGTACATGGCATGGCGCAAACAATGGTGCGATCTTTTAAGATCCTATGGATTAAAAAGCATTAAAGAACTCAGGGGTCGTTCTGATCTTCTGGTACATCTTGACTATCTGGATGAAGAAGAAAGAAAACAATACCAGCCAGCCCCCAGTAAAAAATTGGTTCTATAATATAGGGATTTAACAATTAGGAATTAAGAATGATGAACAACGACAAAATTATACGAAACATACTGGATTCAAGAGGGAGACTTCCCCACTTCAAAACACCGGTAAACAAGTGTGATGAAGAAGGCGGCTGTGGTGTAACAGGCTTTATGGCCAATATCCCAATTGCCGGGAAACATATTTATGAGCCCTCAGTTCAGATGCACAATAGAGGAAATGGCAAAGGTGGCGGCATTGCCGCAGTTGGATTGAGCGCCAGTGATTTAGGCGTGCCCCAGGATATCTTGGAAGATCATTATCTTCTCCAGATCGCCTATCTGGACAATGATGCCATCCCCCAGATCGAAGCGTCAAATGTCACCCCCATGTTTGATATTTATAAAGCAGAAAAAACCCCGACCATTGATGACTATACATCCATTGGTCTTGAAGTCAAACCACCTGATGTATGGCGGTATTTTGTAAGGGTTAAACCTGTGGTTCTCAACGCTTTTATCCAGGAAAACAAACTAGGAGAAATGGACAAAAGGAAAGCTGAAGATGAATTTGTTTTCCAGAACTCCAACCGTTTGAACCAGACCTATTATGCGTCATTGGGAGAAAAGCAGGCCTTTGTCATGTCCCATGCCAGAAATGTCATGATCTTAAAAATTGTCGGATATGCCGAGCAGGCCACACAATATTATTGTCTGGATGAATTTAGAGCCCATGGCTGGATCGCCCATCAGCGATACCCCACCCGTGGACGCCTCTGGCATCCGGGTGGGGCACATCCTTTTTCCGGCATGCACGAAGCCTTAGTCCACAATGGTGATTTTGCTAATTATCATGCGGTTTCAGAATATTTAAACCAATACAATATTTTCCCGCAGTTTTTAACTGATACGGAGACATCTGTTCTTCTGCTGGATCTGTACAATAGAGTTTTTGGATATCCGCTTGAATATATTATTGAAGCCCTGGCACCCACCACAGAATATGACTTTGACTGTCTGCCCCAGGCCAAACAGGATGTTTACAAATATATCCAGTCCCAGCATATGAACGGCTCTCCTGACGGTCCCTGGTTCTTTATCATTGCCAGAAATGATCCGTACAATGATCTGATGCAATTGATTGGTATTACCGATACAGCCATGCTCAGACCTCAGGTCTTTGCCCTCCAGGAAAGAGATGAAGTCCAGATCGGTCTTGTCTGTTCTGAAAAACAAGCCATTGATGCTACTCTTGAAAACATTGCCAAAGACGATCCAAGATTCTCCCCTGTTGCAGATAAATACTGGAATGCACGAGGCGGCAGTTCAACTGACGGTGGTGCATTTACCTTTACCATCAAAGACACTGACAAAGGTGACGGCACTAAAAAACTGATCACCCAGAATAAATTCGGTGAAACGCTTTCAACGCCTGAAGGCCAGCTCCATTTTGATATTTCCATAGACCTGTCCAAAGAGCTTAAAGACACAAAACTGATTGGAAAAATAACGAGCCTGTTTGATGCATCTGATCTGAACGGTCTCAGCACATACTGCATTGATCAATTTGCCAATCTTTCTTTTGTCCAGATCAACCAAGTCTGTCAGACCATTGAGGCGTGTGCAAATGAAAATGATGATAAAAAAGCTATCGCTATTGAATTGTTAACCCATCTCAATGATAGAATCTTTCCAACCAAAGACAAGAAAAGAAGTTCTATTCTCCAGATCATCCGTAAAAGTTTAACTAACATTTTTCTATTTTCACCAAAGATCAGTGATAACGCCGACAGTGTTTATGCCTATATTGATTTTGAAACCAAAGACGATGTCAGAGCGCCCATGGGTAAGGAAAAAATTCTAGTGGTCAATGCCAAAGAATTTGAGCCTGAAGGACAGGACTGTGATTCTCGAATGATAAACAAAGCTTATCGTCTGGGATGGAAACAATATATCTGCTATGCTTATAAAGGCCAGAGATTTACCGGTTGCGGATTCGGACCTGAAACTGACGATGTCCGGTTTGATATCTATGATTCTTCAGGCGATTACATTGCCTCGGGTATTGACGGTATGCAGATCCATATCCACGGCAATGCCCAGGATCAACTGGGCCAAATCATGAAACGCGGCAAATTTGTAATCCACGGTGATGTGGGCCAGACTTTCATGTATGGCGCCAAAGGCGGCGAAGTCTATATCCATGGCAACGCAGCCGGACGCCCCTTGATCAATGCCACAGGCGGCCCTCGAGTAATCATCAACGGCACCTGCCTTGATTATCTTGCAGAGTCCTTTATGGCCGGCGATCCATTTAACGGTGGCGGATTTGTCATTGTCAACGGCATCACCTTTGATGATAACGGCAATAACATTGATCTGGATATGCCATATCCCGGATCCAACCTGTTCTCTCTTGCATCCGGCGGTGCCATATACCTGAGAGACCCTGAAAGTAAAGTGGTTGATGAGCATTTAAACGGTGGTGTTTTCGCTGAAGTAAAGCAGGAAGACTGGGACCTGATCCTGCCTTATCTTGAAGAAAATGAACGCCAATTTGGTATTTCAATTGATAACGTCCTGCTCACGATTAACGGTAAAAAACTGCCATTTTATAAAGTTTACCGTAAAGTCATGCCAAAACAGGCCGTAAAAGTTGATGGGACCAAAAAAGACGGATAAATTTTTTGAATTACCCGAGCTCAATTCTGTCTTGCAAAACTTTTAGACATATCATTTAGCAGGATAGTCGGAATTGTATCATCATAAAAATCTTAAAAAATTTGAATATTCCCCATAATCACATCGCGTATTTGCAATAGAGATAGCCTGTTCAACATCCTCCCACTCGCCATCTTGCGGACTATGCCGAAAATTGAGAATCATGTTGCTCTCTTCTATTCTGAAATTAACCGAACCGGTTTTTTAACCTTGTCTTGACCAATACAGCTGAGATGTAATGCCTGGGTGTAAATAATTATACTGATTATAACGGTTTTGGGGGAAGGCTTCGTTTTCCTTGCAATGAGGCGCTTGTCAATAAATTTTGAAGCCAATTTTCATGATAACGAAATTTATTGATACGTTCAGCAGAACATCGCAGCCCATCATGTTTTTTGACAGTCCAAGGGTTCGAAGGTGCAAAATTATTTATAAGTACCCATCCCCGAATACTCAATTCTGCAGTGGCTAAGGAACCATGGAAATATTGTGTTGAGAAAAGGTGTCGATGCATTCTTTGCATCAATCGGTCTATCATGTTACTGGTTCTGTGAGCCCCTGGGAAATCATATGCGCGTGAAAATTTTGTGATGTTTTTGTGCAACTTCGATATAGGGCCTTTGATAACTTCGGGAGCAGCG
>Ga0208900_1000050_pt1 | contig 68501 bp, 55 predicted proteins | sample AntAceMetag02UKK_FD_184763 | JGI IMG/M metagenome (GOLD analysis project Ga0208900, IMG submission 184763) | Saline lake microbial communities from Ace Lake, Antarctica - Antarctic Ace Lake Metagenome 02UKK (SPAdes) (version 2) | ecosystem: Environmental > Aquatic > Non-marine Saline and... | reverse complement strand
GGTCATGCCACTGGACTGCGAAGGCTCATAACCGGTACAGGGGAGTGCCGAAATAATTTTTCGGCAACACTGCCGAAAAGAAATCCATTGAGATTGCTCCGGCCCTTAGGCCCGAATACCAGCAAATCAGCCTCTTCCCGGTCAATGGCCTTTAAAATTTCCACGTGGGGTCTGCCGTGCCCTATGCGTATCTCAACCGGCAATGGGGGGGATCCGAAAATTTCTTTTACCAAGGCTTCCATTTTCAATTCCCGACGGCCTATTTCATAGGGAAGGTGTTTTGCAAGGGCAAAGGTATCTGGGTATTTTGAATTTACCTCTTTTTTAACGGAATCAACTTCAATTTGATTAATAACATTAAAGGCCACTATTCGGGCATTTGTATTCCGTGCGATCTCTGCGGCATATTCGAGGGTTGGCCTGGAATAGGTTGAAAAATCGATGGCCACCAGTATTTTTTTAATTTTATTGGCTTGTTCTTCCATTTTATTTCTCCCGTTTGAAATTTTTGGATTCTCTGACACTGACCACCGGAACCGGGGAATGCCTGAACACCTTTTCAGCAGAACTGCCAAACAAAAACCGAGCAAGATTACCACGGCCCTTGTTGGCCATTACAACCAAATCGATCGCTTCTGTTTCGATGGTTCTCAAAATTGCTTCCGAGGGGATACCCACATCCACCTTAAAATTCATCTGAGATTTATTTTCAAAAAAGTGCTCTTTCAACATCGTTCTTATATTTCCCACTCTTTCTTTTTTCATATCCTTGATATAGGTTTCTACCTGTATTTTGTCGGGAACATACCGGCTGACGGTTTCAAGCATATTGATATCCCTCTGGTTAATAACGTTATAAACAAGAATCTGAGTATGGGCCATGTCTGCCAGTTCAAGGGCATATTCCAATACCACCAATGAATATTCGGAAAAATCGACACAGGCCAAAATTTTATTTATTTTTTTATTCATTTCATGACTCCTTATGGATTTAAAAAATTTTCCTGAATCCCCGTGACAAATCTGCTGCATAAAGCAGCCCCCCGGTTCCATGAAACCGTTCCACCAGACTGTCAAAATGGGCTGAATCGATATCAAAGGTATGAAAAAAAACCGTCCTGCCCCCCTCTTCGACATCGTCATAGGATGTCATAATACTGCACAGCCTGCCGCTGCTTTCCCTGATGATATCTATAATTGTCTGAATGGTTCCCAACCTGTCATGGAGCCTGAATGCAAAAATCTGCCCCTCTTTTGAGACCCCGGTAAAAGAAACAAAGCACCTGAAAATATCACTCTTGGTGATGATCCCCTCTATTATACCGGTTCGATTAAGCACCGGCAATCCCGAAATCCCATTTTTGAGCATAATGGCTGCCGCTTCATCCACTGTATGGTCGAGCTCAATCGTCACAACAGGTTTGGACATGACAGATTTAATTTTAACGGCATCCATTAATCCGGGCATTTCAAATTTATCCAGGGTGGTGGCATCGGAAGGGGTTGCCTTTTTCACATCTCCGTCGGTTAGAATCCCCACAAGTACGCCATTTTCCATAACGGGCAGCATGGAAATCACCATGGTCTGAAATAATTTTGATGCATCATACAAAGAGTCTTCATGGTTTATGGTAACCACAGATCGACTCATCCATTCTTTTATCAACATAATTTGTCTCCCTTGTTCTAAAACCGAGTTATTGTTCAAAATCAAAAGAATAGTTCAAATCAAAACGATCTCTCAATTCTATCATCTGTGCCTGAAGGGTTTTTGGGATTGGGCATCCATGAATTTTTCGATATTGCCAGGCAATCCATTCTTTTTCACCGGCCGTAAAAATTTGATCCTGTCCCGGTGCTTTTTTTGATGTTCGCAACTCCCGCATGATGTTTCCGGCAATTTTTTTAAAGGCGGCAAGTTCGGTGAACTCTTCTATATCGATAGCAATAAAAAAATGACCCAGCAAAATGGGGGCCTTGTTACCGGCCGAATCCATTCCATTGAGCTGTTTTAGAAAACCGCCCCCCTGCAGGGCAGCACAAAGAACTTCAACAATGGTGGCATACCCATATCCTTTATGCCCGCCCGTGTCTTCGCCGATACCGCCAAGGGGCGTCAGAGCAGCCCTGCCCTTTGTAAGGTCCTCAAGAACCCGGGCGGTATCGATACGGGTAGTGCCGTCAAGGCCGATCACCCATCCCGGGGCAAGCTGTTTTTTTGCCCTGCCGTACACTTCAATTTTTCCCCGTTGGGAAACCGATGTGGCGCAATCCAAAACAAAATCAAAGGCATCATCCGTGGGGAACCCCACCGCCAAGGGATTGGTCCCGAGCATATTTTCAACACCAAAAGTAGGCGCAATGGAAGGCCTGGCATTGGTACCGGTAATGCCGATCATACCAGCTCTGGCCGCCATCATCGCATAGTAACCGGCAATACCATAATGGGTTGAGTTCCTCACCGCCACCATGCCCATGCCATGGACCCTGGCCTTTCCAATGGCTCTTTCCATGGCATTTTTAGCGATAACGTGTCCCATGCCGTTATGACCGTCCAGCACCGCAGAAGTTTTTCTATCTCTTACAATACTTATTTTAGTGATGGGGTTCAAAATACCCGCATCAATTCTGTCAATATAGATGGATTTTAAACGCCCGATGCCATGGGAATCAATGCCGCGCCTGTCTGATGTGATCAGCACATCAGAGATAATTTCCGCATCTTTTTGCGGTATTCTGCTGGCCACCAGAACATCTTTCATGAACCGTTCAAGAACCTCAAATTTTATCCAACTGCAATCTGTATATGCATCTTCATATGCCATTTTTTTTCCTCCTTGTTCGCTTATTTGTCATAACAGGTTGTACCGCACTGAAGGCAGCGCACAACCTCCTCCTGGGCCTGGGAATCGGTAATGGAACCGACAATATCCTGGGACAGCGATTGTATCCGGATCGTTGGCCCAATTTCCGGCACCATCACCCGTGGGAGATGACGGGTCAGGTGAACATCTTTAATGATACTGTCTTTATTGAGTTTTCTGCGTAAATCTTTGGGCATGGATACCTGACCGCAGGTAAGCTGCAGGTGTATGGACCTTGCCGCCCTGCGACCATCTGCAATGGCGTTGATCACGGTTGACCTTCCCGTATAAAGATCCCCAGCTGCAAATACATTGGGGGAGGCCATGAGCGTGTCAGGATCCACCGCCAGGGTCCCCTTGGGAGAGGCCCGGAATCGACCTTCAACCTTTGGATCATGGAGAAGATATTCCAGGTCTGGTTCCCGCTCGTATGCGGCAATGACCAACTGGACTTCAATGGCCTTGACGTTACCGGAAAGATCCTTGTCCGGGACGGACAAAATTGGGGCGGACAAGATTGAAGCGCCGGGCGCACAGGCTGCAGGCAGCATGGAGTGGTACTCAACTGCGGTTACTTGACCCTCCAGGTTGGAACATACCCTGGAGGGAATTGCGAGAAAATGGATTTTAACCCCTTCTTCCACGGCTCTTTCCACATCCCGTTTCCGAGCCGACATATGTTTATCGTCACAAGGACAGATAAGGGTGACACAATCTGCCTGGAGACGGACACAGGTCCGTGCACAATCCATGGCGGTATTGGATTCTCCGATAACAGCCACCCTGAACCCGTAAAGGGTGGGGATGTCTGATCCGGCCCTGGAAAGGAAGTCAAGACTGCCGGTCACGCCATGGGCCGACTCACCCCTGACACACAAAGGGGGAACTATCCATGCGCCAAGCCCCAAAAACACCGCTTTAAATCCCTTGTCCATCAGGTCAGCGATGGAAAAATCACTGCCCAATGCACACTTGGTCTTGGCCTCGATTCCCAGGTTTAAAATGCCCTCAATCTCCCAGTCAACCACTCGTTTGGGAAGTCTGTATTCGGGAAGACCATAGCGCAGCATCCCTCCCAATTGGCCTCTGGATTCAAACAGCGTGGGATGGTGGCCCAGGCGCCTGAGAAAATAGGCACAGGAAAGCCCGGCAGGGCCGCTGCCCACCACTGCAATCTTGTAATCCGTATCCGGTGCGCAGGGCAGTGGCACACGGGTCCCAGAATTCATCTCCCATTCCCCGACAAACCGTCCAAGTTGTCCAATGGCAACCCCCTGGTCTGCAATATTTCGGCGGCAAATATTTTCACAAGGATGGTGGCAGACACGGCTGGCAGAAATCACCAGGGGGTTTCGTTCCTTGATCGTCAACAGGGCTGACTGGTAATCTTGAATGTGAATCTGCCGGATGAATTGGGGGATATTAATTTGTGCCGGACATTTTTGACGGCAAGGGGCCAGGCATTCATGGGCCAGATCCAGATGAATTAATTTTGAAATTTTGCCAACCACAAACAAAACACCCTTTGGGCAGATATCACTACAGATACCACAGCCTCTGCATTTATCAGGATTCACCTGGGGCATCCCATTCTCTGCCTTTTCAAGGGCATGAAACGGGCATGCCCTGATGCAGGTCCCCTGTCCGAGACAGCCCATGGGGCACACAAGGGAGCCGCCATACAAAAGGGCTTCCGCCCGACAGTCCCCAAGGCCCATATAATAATAACGACGCGCTGCCCGGTCTGATCCAAGGCAACCTGATCCTATACAACCTGATTCAACAATACCGGGTTCTTCGAATTCACAGGTCTTCCCAAGAATTTTGGCCAGTCTGGGTGCGACATCAGGGCCTGCGGTTATGCAAACATGAATACCTGCCTTTCCTGCCATAAGTGCTTTTGCAGCACCTTCACAACCTGCAAATCCGCATCCGCCGCAATTGATTCCAGGCAATACAGCCTTAATCGCTTCAAGCACGGGATCTTCTTCGACATAAAAATAGTATGAGGCAAAAACCAACACCAATGACAATAAAAATCCGAGTCCTGCCATCACGGTCATGGATATGATCATCATTGTACTCATTAATTTGGACTCCCTTCCTTTGATAATGGATCCTCCCTTGACACCCGTTTTATTCCAGGCCAGGGAACATAACGATTAAAGGCAAAACCCATACCAGGATGAAGACAAAAATAAGGGGATCTCTTATCGCTTGATATCCCTGACGATCCCAGGGCTTGGTTGCCTGCCCAAAGCACCCTGAGAACAAGCAGGGTGTCCAAATTATTTACACTCTGGCAATTTTATGGCTTGGCATTTTCCATAACAGATTGCGGCATGACCGGGTTTGTGTTAAATTTTAAACAATCAAAAACCAGACACCCTATTTGCTTTAAAGGAGATTTGATATGGCGGATCATACCTCAAGGCTGCTTGATGCACTGGATGCTTTTGAAGATGGTATTTATATTGTCAATGACGATTATACCATTGAATACATGAATAAATTCATGAAGGCCCTGTTTGGAGAGGGGGTGGGTAAAAAATGTCACCAGGTGTTGATCAAATCGGATAAACCCTGTGACTGGTGCAAATATGATGAAATATTTATCCGAAATAAGAACAGCCACAGCCAGATTTATATTGCCTCTGTTGACAAGAGTTTTTCCCTGTCAGAACATCCTGTTAACAACCAGGATGGAACAAGGTCAAAGCTGTCCATCTACAATGATATCACCCACAGCGTACACCAGGAAGCAAAACTCAAATCCTCCAGGGAAAGCTATCAAAGACTTTTCACCCATGTAGGATGCGGTGTGTTTATCAGCAGCAAACAGGGACGTTTTATAGATGTCAACCCGGCTCTGTTGAAAATCCTCGGCTACCAGAATAAAGATGAATTTCTTGCCCTTGACCTTGCCACGGAAGTCTATTTAAGACCCGAAGACCGGCGGAAATATACTCAGATCATAGAGAAAAAAGGCAAGGTAATCGATTATGAATTAAAATGGCGAAAACGAGACGGCAACATTCTTTACATCCTTTTAACGAGTAATGTTCGATATGATACCAATGGTGAAATTCTCGGGTATGAAGGAATCGTCGTGGATCAGACCCGGAGGAAAAAACAGGAAAACCAGATAAAAGAGGCCCACGATTTTCTGGACAAGATCATCGCATGTTCTACCAATGCCATCATGGCAATGAACATGAATGGGGGGATCCGACTGTGGAACCAGGGTGCTGAAAATATTTTCGGATTCAGGTCAGATCAGGTGGTGGGAACGATTAGTATCCAGGAAATTTTTTCAAAAAAACAGACAAAAGAAATTATGGAGATGATGAGAGATGATGACTTCGGAGGCAGGGGCAAGCTCAATTCCTATCCGTTAACCTTTGAACGGGATGACAAACGATGGGTTGAAGGCAATCTTTCTGCCAGTATCCTCTACGACGACCAGGGAAAAGAACTGGCATCCGTTGCGATATTTGTGGACTTAAAAGAACTGCTCACGACGGAACGGCAATTGAGTGAAGCCAGGCAGCATTTGCTTCAATCTGAAAAACTGGCTGCCATGGGAAGGCTCACCTCTCAGATTGCCCACGAACTCAACAACCCGCTGTTTGGGATAATGAACACCCTGGAGTTGATGAAGACCGAGATTTCACCCCAAAACAAGAGACGCAGACTTCTGGACATGTCTTTGTCTGAAATTGAACGACTGGCGGAAATGCTGAAAAAAATGCTCTCTTTTTCCAAGCCGGACCAGCAAGATCGGCTGAAAATTGATATTCATACGGTTATTGATGAATTGATGCTTTTGTACAAAAAAAAGTTCCGGGAAAACAGCATAAAACTCCAATTTAATCTTGCACGGGAACCGGGACTGGTTATGGGGTCCAAGGATCAATTGCGCCAGGTATTTATCAATCTGTTTTCCAATGCCATGTATGCCATGCCCGATGGCGGCGATCTTGAAATTTCCACAAAAATTATAAGTTCAAAACTGTATATCACCATCAAGGATACAGGAACCGGTATAAAGCCCGAGCATATACACAAAGTCTTTCACTCTTTTTTTACCACCAAGACAGAAAGCGTTCAGGGGGTTGGCCTGGGACTTTCGGTCTGCTATGGGTTTATCAAGGACCATGGCGGCGATATTGTTGTCGAATCCCGGGAAGGGCAGTGGACAGAATTCACCATCACCCTTCCTGTTGCAGATTAAAACGCCATAAAAACATCATCATTCCGATGATAGGGCGTATTTTCTCCCGATTTTTATATTATTTATAAAAATCGGTTTTTTTTTAATCTTTCTTTTTTTCTCGTTACGATAACAGCGACCCTTTATAACAGCGAAATATCTGAATCGGCGAATTAGATATTATAGTAATTATAGTTATTTGGCTTATTTTTCGTGCTTGACAGAATAAAATTCATATAATAACTATAATAAGCATATTCCCAAATTCCCCAAAAAAAGGAGGTCCCATGGAAGACACCTTGACTGTATTTACCGCAAGCAAATACTGCAATGTTTCGTCTAAAACCATTATCAACTGGGTGGAAGCCGGTCATATAAAGGCATATAAGACCGTTGGCGGCCATAGGCGGATAAAAAAATCAAACCTTGAATCCTTTATGCAGACCCAGGGAATCCCAATTCCGGAAACCGGTGATGACCCGGGCAGAAAAAAAATCCTGGTGGTTGACGATGACATGATTATTGTCGAGTCTATTGTACAGGCCCTGGAGGAAGATAAATTCGACTATGAGGTTATTTCCGCTTCGGATGGTTTTGAGGCAGGTCTCCAGGTGAGCCATTTTCGTCCTGATCTTTTAATTTTGGACATTATGATGCCGGATATCAAAGGCTATGAAGTCTGTAAAAAGATAAAGGACAACCCGGCAACAAAAAATATTAAAATTCTCGTATTATCCGCATACCTGGATGATGAAAAATTCGCCACAATGAAGGAGTATGGTGCTGATATCTGCCTTTCAAAGCCAATCCCCCTGCCCCGGCTCAAGGATGAAGTGGCTACCTTACTTGGATTAAAATAGGCTTGGATTAAAATAGGAAGGAGGCAGATCATGAAATTAAAAGAATCCTTTGAAAAAAAGAGATTTGTTGTGACCTCAGAGATACAGGTCCCACTGGGAAATGAAGAGCCGGAAGGTCTTGTCAACAGCCTTAACAGGATAAAAGGCAGGGTTGACGGTGTCTCTGTCCAGGAGATCGAATTGGAAGGGGTTGTGACCGATACCATTAAAAGCTGCGGCCTTTTAATGGAGAATAATGTGAATGCCATTTACCAGACCACCACAAGGGATAAGAATCGTTTCCAGCTCCAAAAGGATCTGGCCCTGGCCCATGACACCGGTGTTGAAAATCTCCTTGTATTTACAGAAGATTATAGGATTACAGGCGACAGCCTTCAGGAAACCATGTTTTTCCATGTTGACGCAGGCAAGATTGGGTCTGTTCTGGACCATTTAAAACAGGGTGTTAATATTGAAGGGAAAGAGCTTGACCAAAAAATGGAGTTTGTCCTGGGATCTGGAATTGAAACCCCCTGGGGAAAAAACATGCCCAAACGGGGCATGGAAGAAATGGAAGATATGATAAATATAGGGTCAGGATATTTTCTCACCACGCCTATTTTTGATGTTGACCAGTTTGCCAAATTCATGAAACAGGTTGATCCGTTTAAAGTCCCTGTAATTGCCGAAGTAATGATTTTACGAACCGCAGGCATGGGCAAATTTTTGAATCGCCATTTCAAATCCGGACTCGTACCTGACTGGGTAATCCAGAAGCTTGCACGAGCAACTGACACAAAAAAAGCAAGCATGGAACTGTTTGCCGATACCGTTAACAGCCTGAAAGATATTTGCCAGGGTGTCCATATCATTACCATAGGAGGAGTCGATAATCTGGTGCAATATCTGAATGCAGCCAAATTAAGGTAAAGGGAGAATTTAAAATGGCCGAGGCAATTAAGATTGATGAACTTGACATCGAGTTCAAGGAACAGGTTTTGGAAAAAATTCCCGACGCAGGCTTTGACCTGTGTTTGACCTGCGGAACTTGCACCGGCGGATGTCCTGCTTCTGAGCAGTTTGACATGGACCCCCGGAAACTTGTCAGGATGCTGAATTTAGGAATGGATGACCAGATAAAAAAAAGCGATTGGATATGGGTCTGCAGCATGTGCGGCCGGTGTCTGTTTGTTTGCCCCATGAATGTCGACATTCCCAAACTTGTGTATAATCTTCGCAAAAGCGTGCCAAGAAAAGATCGTCCAAAGGGGATCATCGGCTCCTGTGATCAGCACATCAGATCCGGCAATGCCATGGGAGTACCTACAAAAGATTTTATTTTCACCGTCACAGATGTTGCCGAAGAGATCGCAGAAGAGCAGCCTGAATTTAAGGATTTAAAGGTAACCGTGGACAGAGAGGGTGCCATGATGGCCCTGAACCAGAATTCTAGGGAACCGGTTACAGAACCGGATGAACTGGGCCCTTTGTGGAAGATTCTTCACACGGTGAGAGCTGACTGGACCTACCCTTCCGTGATGTGGGCAGGTGAAAATTATTGCATGTTTCTGGCAGATGATGAGGGGTGGAAATATATTCTTGAGGAATTTGTCTATCATATTGACCATAATATCAAGGCGCCCCTGGTGGTGAATACAGAGTGAGGACACTCCTATTTTGCAATCCTGGAAGGATTACGCAAATACAAAATTGCCCACAATTTTGAGCTGGTCACCATTATTGAACTCTATGCCCAGTGGATACGAGAGGGCAAACTTCCTGTCAACGCAGACTGGAATTGCGATCTCAAGGTAAAATTTACCATCCAGGACCCCTGTAATATCGGAAGGAAAAGCGGGTCCAACAAAATTGTGGATGACTTAAGGTTTGTTTTAAAAACCATTGTGGGGGATGAAAATTTCATTGATACCGTGCCCAACCGGGACAATAATTTTTGCTGCGGCGGGGGGGGCGGTGCCCTCCAGGCAGGATTTACCGACCAGAGACAGGCCTATGGAAGGACAAAATTCAACCAACTTGCCAAAACAGGAGCTGCCTATGTGATTGCCCCCTGTCATAACTGCCACAGCCAGATCGAAGATATCGGGCGACTCTATCACGGAAATTTCCATGTGGTGCATCTGTGGACCATCATCTGTCTTGCCATGGGCATACTTGGCGAAAACGAACGCGCCTATCTTGGACCGGACCTGGCCCTGGTAGGGCTATAACCTGGTGAGACTATACACCTGTGGGGCTATAAACTTGTAGGACTATAAAAAGGAGGGATACAAATGGCCAAAAAAGAAAACGGTTCGGTAATGGTCGTGGGTGCCGGCATTGCAGGTATCCAGGCATCTCTGGACCTGGCGGATTCAGGATTTTTTGTATACCTTGTGGACAAGAACACGGCAATTGGCGGAACAATGGCACAATTGGACAAGACCTTTCCCACCAATGACTGCTCCATGTGCATCATCTCTCCAAAACTTGTGGAAGCCGGCAGGCACCTGAATATCAAGTTGTTAACCATGACTCAAATTGAAGCGGTCACAGGGGTTGAAGGCGATTTTTCAGTAAAATTAAAAGAAAGTCCCCGATTTATTGATCTTGAAAAATGTACCGCTTGTGGTGAATGTTCAACCATCTGCCCTGTGGAATTACCAAGTGGTTTTGACGAAAAGCTAAAGGACAGGCGAGCTGCCTTCAAGCTCTATCCCCAGGCCATGCCCGCAGGTTTTGCCATTGAAAAAAAAGACAAGGCCCCCTGCAGCCTGACCTGTCCTGCCGGACTCAATGTCCAGGGCTATGTCCAGATGGTCAAGCAGGGCAAATACGAACAGGCCCTGGAAATCATCATGGAACAGCTGCCTTTGCCCGGTGTTCTCGGCAGAATCTGCCCCCATGAATGCGAGAATGCCTGCAGAAGATGCGATGTGGATGAACCTATTGCCATAAGGGATTTAAAACGGCTTGCCGCAGACAGCTTTGACCCAAGAGATGTGACCATAAAATGTGCTCCAGGCATTGGCAAGAAAGTGGCAATCATAGGATCCGGTCCGGCCGGCCTGTCAACGGCCTATCATCTGGCCAGAAAAGGAGTTGACGCCATCATTTTTGAAGCCCTGCCCCAGGCTGGCGGAATGCTTCGGGTGGGGATCCCTGACCATCGTCTGCCCAGAAAAGTTCTTGACCAGGATATAGAAATCATCACCAACCTGGGAGTGGAAATAAGACTCAACACCCGTCTTGGCAGGGATTTTACCGTGGACAGCCTTCTGGCAGACGGTTTTGACGCTGTTTTTCTGGGGCTGGGTGCCCACAAAGGTATACCGCTTGGCATCCCGGGCGAAGACCTTGAAGGCGTCTGCCAGGGAGTGGATTTTCTTCGGGAACTTAATCTGACGGGCAAAACCCGGGTGGGCAGACAGGTGGGAATCATCGGCGGCGGAAATGTTGCCATTGACGTTGCAAGGTCAGCCATACGGCTTGGGGCACAGGAGGTCACAATCTTCTACCGCAGAACCCGGCAGGAGATGCCGGCCTGGGAAGAGGAGATCGTTGCGGCCCTGGATGAAGGGGTTAAAATAGTCTATCTTGCAGCCCCCCGGCTGATCAAAGGAGAAAACAAAAAAATCAAAACCCTCGGGGTGATTCAGATGGAGTTGGGCGAGCCGGATAAATCCGGCAGAAGACGCCCGATTCCTGTGGCGGGAAGTGAATATGAGGTTGAAATTGACCAGCTCATCCCTGCCATTGGTCAGAAACCCGACCTTTCAGCCCTGGAAGATCTTGAGGGATTAAAGATCAGCCGATGGGACACTGCCCAAGTGAATCCCCTTACCCTTGCCACTGACAGAAAAGCCGTGTTTGCCGGCGGTGATCTTCAGACAGGTCCCAGTGTTGCCATTGCTGCCGTGGCAGCGGGCATGGAGACTGCAGAGTCCATTTTCCGATACCTTACGGGCCTTGACATGGAGGAGGGAAGGCAGGTTTCCGTCGTTGAAAATCCCGAATACAGGCCGATTCCCCAGGAGTATGAACAGGGGTGTGAAATTAAAAATAGGTATAACATGCCGGAACTTACTCCTGCAGAGCGGTATGGCAATTTTAATGAGGTTGAACTGGGGTACGGCAAAAAAGACGGCAAAAAAGAAGCAGCAAGATGCCTTAACTGCAGCTATTGTTCCGAATGCCTGCAATGCGTGGATGCCTGCCTTGCCCATGCCGTAGATCACAGCATGGTGCAAAAGGAACATGACATAAATGTGGGGGCCATTATTCTCTCCTTGGGGTTTACGCCCTTTGAGCCAAGTGTGATGACCACCTATTGTTATGGCCACAGCCCAAATGTAATGACCAGCCTTGAATTTGAAAGAATTCTTTCTGCATCAGGGCCCTATGGCGGACACCTGGTCCGGCCTTCGGACAATCGAGAACCTGAAAAAATTGCTTGGCTCCAGTGTGTGGGATCACGGGACATCAACAAGGGCGACCACTCCTATTGTTCCGGTGTCTGCTGCATGTATGCCAACAAACAGGCCATTATTGCTAAGGAACACAGTGGCCAAAATCTTGATACGGCCATCTTTTTCATGGACATGAGAACCCATGGCAAGGAATTTGACAAGTATAATATACGGGCCGAAGATGACAATGGGGTGAGGTTCATCAGGTCCAGAATTCATTCGGTCTTTCCGGAACCAGACGATACCTATAGGCTTGTTTACTCTTCTGAAGCCGGCAATACCATTGAAGAGGTTTTTGATATGGTGGTTCTGTCCATAGGTCTTGCACCCAACAAGGATGCCGGGGCTCTTGCAGAAAAACTGGGGATAGAACTCAATTACCACGGGTTTGCTAAAACAAAGGATTTGTCCCCTGTGTCCACCAGTAAAAAAGGGATTTATGCCTGCGGCACCTTCCAGGAACCCAAAGATATACCGGGCTCTGTCATGGAGGCATCGGCCGCAGCCGCAACCGCAGCCATGGCGCTTACGGCCGGAAGGTGGAGCCAGACCAAAACCCGGGAACTTGTGCCTGAAATTGATTTTTCCGGCCAGGACCCGAAAATAGGGGTTTTTGTCTGCAATTGCGGGATCAATATCGGCGGCATTGCCGATGTGCCCGCAATAAGGGATTATGCAGCAGGCCTGCCCCATGTGGTCCATGTTGAGGACAATCTTTTCAGCTGTTCCCAGGACAGTCAGGATCATATTAAACAGGTGATCATTGAAAAAGGGATCAACCGGGTGGTGGTGGCATCCTGTTCACCCAGAACCCATGAACCCTTGTTCCAGGAGACCATACGGGATGCAGGTCTCAACAAATATTTGTTTGAAATGGCCAATATCAGGGATCAAAACACCTGGGTCCATATGAAAGAACCCATAGCGGCCACCCAAAAGGCAAAGGACCTGGTTCGAATGGCAGTTGCAAAAGCAGGCGTTATTGAACCCCTGCACCAGGTGAGCCTGGATATTAAAAAATCCCTCCTTGTCATAGGCGGGGGAGTGGCAGGCATGGAAGCAGCCCTCAGTGCAGCCGCCCAAAAAATTGATGTTCATCTGGTTGAAAAAACATCCAATCTTGGCGGAGTGGCAGCCAAGCTCAATTCCACCTGGCAGGGAGAAAGCATCCAAGATTATCTTGAAGACCTGTTTGCAAGAATTAAAGCGGATCCACACATCCATCTATATCTTGATACCGAGATCGAGTCTTTTACAGGTGCCATGGGCAATTTTCTTACCAAGGTTAAATCCAACGGCAAACAGACCGCCATTGAGCACGGGGCAGCCATTCTTGCCACAGGGGCAAAGGAGTACAAGCCCTCGAAATATCTCTATGGAGACCATCCAGATGTACTGACCCACCTGGATATGGATGCGGCTTTACGGGACGCTGATGAGAGAATCAAGCTGGCCTCGGTCATTGTTTTTATCCAATGCGTTGGCTCGAGAAACGCGGAAAACCCTTTCTGCAGCAAGGTCTGCTGTACCCACAGCCTGAAAAGCGCCATTGCCCTCAAAGAGATAGACCCGAAAAAACGTGTCTATGTGGTGTATCGGGATATCAGATCCTATGGGTTCAGGGAAGAGCTGTACCAGAAGGCAAGGCAATTGGGCATCCTGTTTTTTCGGTATGATTTAGAAAAGAAACCAAGGCTCAGGGAAAATTCCAAAAAAACGCTGGAATTTTCTTTCATTGATCATGTCCTGGGGATACCCTTAATGGTTCATCCGGATCTGGTGGTATTGGCATCGGGTATTGTTCCGGCAGACAACAAACCGCTGTTTGAAAAATTCAAAGTGCCTGTAAACGAAGAAGGCTTCCTGGTAGAAGCCCATGCAAAACTTCGGCCTGTTGATTTTGCATCGGAGGGATTGTTTGTGGCGGGTCTTGCCCATTATCCAAAACCCGTTGAAGAGAGCATTGCCCAGGCAAGGGCTGCGGTTGCAAGGGCCATGACCATCATATCCAGGGATTCTCTCATGGTCGGCGGCGTGGTTGCAGAGGTGACGGCTGAAAAATGTGTTGCCTGCCTTACCTGTGTTCGGACCTGTCCCTATGCGATACCCTGCATTCACCCGGACGGATATGCACTGATTGATGCATCAGAATGCCATGGCTGCGGTGCCTGTGTGGCAGAATGCCCCGGCAAGACAATTGTCCTTAAACATTTCACAGACCAGCAGATCATGGCAAAAACCAATGCCCTTTTTGAGGTGGCATAAACCATAAAAAGCTTAGATTAAGGGAGGTTGATGATGACCCGAGAATTTGAACCCAGGATATTTGAACCCAAGATAATCGCTTTTTGCTGTCAGTACTGAGCTTATGCTGCAGGGGACCTGGCAGGTTCCATGAGGCTTTCCTATCCTTCCAACATCAAGATCATTCAACTACCGTGCACTGGAAGAATCGATATAATTCATCTGCTCAATGCCATTGAAAACGGAGCAGACGGGGTATATGTTGCCGGCTGTCTTGAAGGGGAGTGCCATTTCATCCAGGGGAATCTAAAGGCGCGCAAAAAGGTGGAATATGTCAAAAAGACATTAACAGAGCTTGGCATTGAACCCGAACGGGTTGAGATGTTCAACCTCTCTTCTGCCCAGGGGGCAAGATTTGCCCAGATTGCCAATGAAATGGTTGACCGAATAAGGCAATTAGGGCCGACGCCGGTCAAAAAGGTTCACGCAGCATAGATCACACCATCAAAACCATGGAGGTGAATCATGATAGTAGCAGATCGCAAGCCGATTCAGGAAATTTTGGCAATGGTAAAAGCCGATAAAAAAATTCTCATCCTCGGATGTAAGGGATGTGTTACCGTCTGTAATGTCGGGGGGGTGAAAGAATCTGAGATATTGGCATCAACCCTTAAGATTGCAAGAAAACAACAGGGAAAGGATATTGATATTGATGTCAGGGTCTTGGAACGGCAGTGTGACACCGAATATGTGGCCCAGATCAAAGATATCGTAAATGACTATGAATCCGTTGTCTCGCTTGCCTGTGGGGTCGGGCCCCAGTTTTTGTCTGAAATGTACAAGGAAAAAAAATTCTATCCAGGGGTCAATACCACCTTCTTTGGGGGCGCCGTTCAACACGGCATCTGGGAAGAACGATGTGGCGGCTGTGGCACCTGCAGCATCCATGATTTTGGAGGGCTCTGCCCCATTGCCCGTTGCGCCAAAAGCCTCCTACACGGTCCCTGTGGCGGATCCACCAAGGGGATATGCGAAGTCAATCCAGACACAATCTGCGTCTGGGATGCCATTGTCACAAAAAAAATGGCGGCGGGAGAGATCGGGGATCTTATGGGAGTCAAAGGGTTTAAAGACTGGAGAAGCGCAAGGGATGGCGGCCCCAGAAGAAGCATACGGGAAGAATTAATTCAGGGAAACATATAAAGACAAAGGAGATAACCCAAATGAGTGAACTAAAATCAGGGAGCAATCTTGAAAAGGTTCTGAAGGCCGGTTATTTTGCATTTACAGGAGAATGCGGCCCGCCAAAGGGAGCCAATGTAGCGCATCTCAAGGAAAAATTCCAATATCTAAGGGGCTGTGTGGATGCCGTTAATGTGACAGACAATCAGACCGCCGTGGTAAGGATGTCATCCCTTGCCGCATCTAGGCTCATGGTAGAAGAAGGACTTGAACCCAATTTCCAGATGGTCTGCCGGGATCGAAACCGCCTGGCAATGATGAGCGATATCCTGGGAGCCCACGCCCTGGGAATAAGAAATATGCTTTGCCTTTCGGGGGATCACCAGAGTTTTGGCAACCACCCCCAGGCAAAGAATGTCCATGATATTGATTCCATACAATTGATCGCCCTGGTAAAGAAAATGCGGGACCAGGGAAAATTCTTAAATGATGAAGTCATTGATGTTGCCCCGAAAATGTTTGTGGGAGCTGCCTGCAACCCCTTTGCAGACCCCTATGAATTCAGGGTGCACAGGCTTGCCAATAAAATTGAGGCAGGGGCTGATTTTATCCAGACCCAGTGTATCTTTAACATGGACAGGTTCAGGGACTTCATGAAACAAGTGGTGGACATGGGCCTTGACAAGCGCTGCCACATCCTGGCCGGGGTAACCCCCATGAAAAACGCAGGCATGGCAAATTTCATGAAAAAATTTGTTCCAGGGATGGACATCCCAGACGATTTGATCAACCGTCTCAAGGGGGTTGATCAAAAAGATCAGGCAGAAGAAGGCATCTGCTTTGCCCTTGAACAGATTGAAGAGTTCAAGCAGATGCAAGGCGTGGCAGGCGTCCACCTGATGGCCATTGAATGGGAGCACAAAGTCCCTGAAATCGCCCAGAGGGCGAAGGTATTACCAAGACCTGTTGTTTAATTGTTTAACCATAAACCCGTTGCAGGCAATGTCTTTTTGCCTGCAACGGGTTTATGAAGGGACCTTTATGCAACTTCAGCAAACTCGGCATCCACAATATCATCATCAAAAGCGGTTTTATCAGCCGGACCCTGAACTGTGTCAGCGGGTTTCCCCAGAGCCGCCAGGGCATGGGTCAGGTCCTCGCTTAATTTCTTAATTTCACTCAGCTGATCCTGTTTCATAGCCTGTTTCAGATTCACGATAACAGCTTCCACCTGGCTTTTTGAATTGCTGTCAACCCCGGCACCGGCCTCGCTGATCATTTTCTCCGCCCGGTAGATCAGCCCGTCGGCATCATTGAGGGCCATGGCCCCTTCTTTTTTCTTTTGGTCTTCATCTGCATGGAGCTCAGCTTCCCTGACCAAGGTATCTATTTCCTGTTTGGAAAGACCCGATGATGTGGTGATCCGTATGGATTGCTCTTTCTCCGTTGCCTTGTCCTTTGCCGATACATTGACAATACCGTTTGCATCAATGTCAAAGGTCACCTCAATCTGGGGCACCCCCCTGGGAGCCGCGGCAATACCCGGCAGTTCAAACTGCCCCAGGGTCTTGTTGTCCGAGGACATTTTTCGTTCCCCCTGGAGTACATGGATGGAGACTGCTGGCTGGTTATCCACGGCCGTTGAAAAGGTTTCACTCTTCTGGGTGGGAATGGTGGTATTTTTTTCGATCAGCCGGGTCAGAACACCGCCCATTGTCTCGATCCCCAGGGAAAGCGGCGTTACATCCAGCAGCAGCACATCCTTGAGGTCTCCTTTGAGAATTCCACCCTGGACGGCGGCTCCAAGCGAGACCACTTCATCCGGGTTCACGCTTTTGTCCGGCTCCCGGCCAAATATTTCCTTGACCAAACGTTGAACTGCCGGCATTCGGGTCATGCCGCCCACAAGGAGCACCCGACCGATACCGGAAAATGTCATTCCCGCATCCTTGACCGCTTGCCTGCAGGGCTTTTCTATCCGGTTGAGTAAATCCGCCACCAGAGATTCCAGTCTGGCCCGGGTGAGTTTGATATCCAGATGTTTGGGCCCGCTGGCATCGGCCGTAATAAACGGCAGGTTGATCTGGGTTTCCATGGCGGCGGACAATTCTGTCTTTGCTTTTTCGCCTGCTTCCTTGAGTCGCTGCAATGCCATGGTATCTTTTCTTAAATCAATGCCCTGATCCCGTTTAAATTCATCGGCCAGAAAATCCAGGATGCACAGATCAAAATCTTCTCCGCCAAGATGGGTATCCCCGTTGGTGGACTTTACTTCAAAAATCCCGTCCCCGATTTCAAGGATGGAGATATCAAAGGTGCCTCCCCCCAGATCAAAAACGGCAATCGTCTCTTCTTTGGTTTTATCCAGTCCATATGCCAGGGATGCAGCGGTGGGTTCATTGATAATCCGCAGCACATTGAGACCGGCAATTTTACCGGCATCTTTGGTTGCCTGACGCTGGCTGTCATCAAAATAGGCTGGCACGGTAATGACGGCATCGGTCACTCGTTCACCCAGATAGGCCTCTGCTGTTTTTTTAATATCCGCCAAAATAAAAGAGGATATCTCAGCCGGGCTGTGAAAATGGTTGTGCAGTTTAATTTTAACCCCGCCGTTGGTTGCTTTTTCTATCCTGTAAGGCAAGTTTGGCAGGTCCTTTTGTACTTCAGGAGCCTCATAATTTCGCCCGATCAATCGTTTCACCCCAAAAACCGTATTTTCGGCATTGGTGACCGCCTGTCTTTTGGCGATCTGACCAGCCAGGCGCTCTCCATTTTTGGCGGCGGCAATGATGGACGGGGTGGTCCTGCTTCCTTCCGGATTTGTAATGACAACGGGTTTGTTGTTCTCAAGTATGGACACGCAAGAATTGGTTGTTCCCAGGTCAATCCCGATAATTTTACTCATTTTTCTTCTCCTTGATCATTATGATGGGTGTAACACTTTTTTCTGACAGACAAAATGTATGACCAAAATCATACATGTCAATAAAAATATATTATCTTTTACATAATAATCAAAAAAGTAATGAAAAATAAAACCTAATCGATGTATCGTTAAACAGCCCTCACTCCATTGCCTCCCCCCTAATCCAGGTCTGATTCTATTTCATCAAAGATATCTTCCAGGATGTACAGCAGCTTGTCCGCCTGGGCAAGCTGCCGGTCACCAATGTTTTTTCCAATCCTTTTATGGGTATTCCTGATCTTGTCGCCATGCCGGAGAAGGATATCTCTGAGCGAAGTGCCATCAAAATGATACACGAGAGAATCCAATTGTCCCGCCAATTCATAAAGAGAGGGATTCTTGCTCGAAAGGCTCAAGTTGGCCTGTCTTAAATATCGGGCCAGCTTTGGATAGGCCCCTTCCATCTCCCCTTCATAAAAGGGGCGAACGGTCACGGTCAACTGCATGTGTTTGCTCATGGGACACCCTCCTTGATATTACGTGTTCACAAGGCCCAGATAAGTCTGGGGTTCTTTTCTCTCGGCACAATTTTCACTGAGCCATTTTGCCTTGTCCTTCATGGGCCCTACTTTCATGATACGGGCCTGCTGGGGGCATGCTTTGATGCAGGCACAGCAAAATATACAACGCGCGTCAATGGTTGAATAGTGGTCTGCTTCATCAATGGCCTCCTTGGGGCATGCCGCCGCACAAATCCCGCAATCATCGCAATCTTCAGTGACATCAATAAAGGCAAAGGCCCCATCTCCCATTCCCTCTTTGTAAGGAAAGTTACCCGGCACCTCAACGCCCGAAATATTAGCCGGCGTTTCAAGACCTTCCAGCAAGCTTGCAATCTGCCGGCCAAATAAAAAGGCCTTTTCAAGGTCCACTTCATCCGGCCTGTTTGGGGCGGTTAAAAATTCATTGTCGGAAAAAGAATGTTCTCCGATAAAGGCACCGCCAGCCAGAACACCAAATCCGCTGTCAACGGCAATATTTTTCAGTTCCAAAAGGGCATCATCGAAATCACGATTTCCGTATACCACCACGACAATGGCCAGAGAGCCCGATCCCTTAAGGGTTTTAAAATAAGCCGCCGCATCTTTTGAAACCCGCCCTGAATAAACGGGTGCGCCGATGAGCACCACCTCATTTTCAAATATAGGGGCAACTTGGTTGCGGATGTCCGGCCGTGTAATATCAAAAATTTTGGGAGACTCCTGTCCAAGCCCCCTTGCAATCTCTTCGAGAACAATCCCGGTTGTGGAAGTGGGACTAAAATAAACCAATGACAAATTTTCAGTTTTCATTTTACGGTTCCTCCTTGGATATCAATTAAGTCAGCTTATAATAAAAGAGCACGAACGATCACTTCATTTTTATTGGTTACCAGAATACGGTTGCAATCGCAACCTCCATCCGGATTAGCGTGGGACTTGTCTTGACTTCCACATATGAAAATTATAGGTTCACCTTTAAGAACGTGTGCTCGGCCCGGCACACGAAAAAATATGCGGATGTGGACGAAAAGCTGCAGATATTTGTGGTTAAAATCATTTACGCTGCCGGGAAATCACGGCGTTTAAAAAGCGCACTGTTATTAACAAGACGCTCACTTTTGGATTATGGAATACTATATGCAAAAAATCTATATCACTGCACAAGATCTGTTAGAAAGCTCTTTTAAACTGGCGCATGAAATTTATGAGGATGGCTTCCGTCCTCAGTTTATCGTTGGTATATGGAGAGGCGGTACACCCATCGGTATTGCAGTACAGGAATATTTTGAATATAAAGGTGTCAGTACGGACCATATTTCAGTACGGACATCTTCTTATTACGGCATCAATCAACAGTCCAAAAAAATTCGTGTTCATGGATTGCACTATCTAATAGAAAACGCAAATTCAGGGGATGGGTTACTCATCGTTGACGATGTTTTTGATTCCGGGCGCAGCGTGGATGCCTTGATAAAAGACATAAAAAAACAATCTCGGTTAAATACACCTTCCGATATTCGTGTGGCGTGTACATGGTATAAACCGTCAATGGGGGCAGTAGATATCAAACCCGATTACTATACGCACAAAAGTGATGACTGGCTTGTGTTTCCGCATGAACTTAACGGCTTGACCAAAGAAGAAATAGCTGAAGGGAAAACCGATCTTAAAAATATTCTATATCTGTTCTAATATTTTTTAAGGACTTGGCATCATGGCCCACAGGGACATGATGCCAAATTAAAAGGTGCGTAAATCTATTTTACCCGCCTATTTCACCCGTCCTTCTTTCCAGGCCTGAATAAGCTTATCATAGTCAATGGTTTCCCCCTGGGGTTTTTCATTGGCAAGCTTTGCCTTGGGAGCGCCGGGTTGATTGAGCCAGTAAGACTCCTCTCTTTCTTTGTTTAAAAGCGGTCCTTTATCCCCTTGGACCCCGGACCGGGCAATCCGTTCCATGATCCAGTCCTGTTCTTTAGCAAGGTTTTCCATGGCCGTGGATACCGTCACTTCTCCTGCAACGGCCTCTCCAATATTCTGTCACCAGAGCTGAGCCAGTTTGGGATAATCCGGAACATTTGTTCCCGTAGGCGTCCAGGCCACCCGGGCCGGGCTTCGATAAAATTCCACCAGTCCACCAAGTTTGGGTGCCCGTTGGGTAAAGGACTTGTCCCGAATGTCGCTGTCCCGGATGGGGGTCAGCCTCACATGGTTTTTTTTAAGTGAGGTGGTCTTGCAGATGCAAAATTATGCAAAAAGCCAGGCTGCTTTTCTGCGGTCAATGGGGGCACTCTTGAGCATTTGCCGCCTGAAGCAACCTTGGTTTACAATTTAAAATGTTCAGATTATGTTTCAATCTTGTGTGGATCTCTTGATCAGCTTCATGAGGCTTTTTCTAAATTAAATATGGATAAAGTAAGTAAAAATATTTCCCTGGAGTTTGAAGCCGAACTCAAAAATATATTTCTTGGCAGAACACTGGCCGGTAAAACATCTCTTTTAAGACACCCCGCAGGATTGATGTGTCAGCTTTTTTTCCAAAGTGCTAGAATTTTTTCCAAAGTGCTATAATTTTTTCCAGGGTATTGAATGAATAGAAATTTTGGTTGCGTTTAAAATGGTGTATTGGCTTGCCGGTGAAGCCTTTACCTGTTTTTACGATAAAATGGCACGGCAATTGCTGATGTATCGATTAACAAAGTGGTTTGAATTTACACATCAAATTAAGGAGGAGAATTAAATAAGTGCGTTATATAGTGTACCTGCTGTTGCAATGGAAGATGGGGTGGATTATGGGGAGAATAGAGCGCGCAGGTATTCAGGGTGATATAAGGACCCAAATTGAATCCCAAAAGAGATGAAGTATACTGGATAAAACGATAAATAGATAGGAGAAGTTGATGCAGCTTGAACTCAAAAATGTTTCGCAGCAGGTTGGCCAGGAGATGCATCTGTCCGATATCTGCCTGACGCTTGAAGCTGGAAGTCTCAATATTCTGCTCGGGCCAACCTTATCTGGCAAAACTAGTTTAATGCGCCTAATGGCTGGCCTTGACAAACCCACCTCAGGGACCATCACCCAGGATGGCCAAAATATTATTGGCGTCCCCGTGCAGAAACGCAATGTGGCTATGGTCTACCAGCAGTTTATCAATTATCCAAACCTGACGGTTTACGAAAACATTGCATCCCCATTACGCATTGCGGGAACTCCTGCTGACAAGCGAGATAAAATAGTTCACCGGGTTGCTGAATTATTGAAGCTCACTGATATGATGAAGCGCCATCCCGAGGAACTTTCTGGGGGGCAGCAGCAGCGAACAGCACTGGCCCGGGCCCTTGCCAAAGGTGCAGACCTTGTACTCCTTGATGAGCCCCTGGCAAATCTCGACTACAAATTGCGCGAAGAACTCCGGGAGGAGCTTCCGAAGATCTTCGTGGAGACTGGCTCCATCTTCGTCTATGCCACCACTGAACCATCGGAAGCCCTCCTGCTTGGCGGAAAAACAGCTACCTTGCACCAGGGGACTATTTCTCAATTTGGCCCAACCGTTGAGGTATTTCGTACCCCAAATGATCTGATTACAGCCCAGACATTTTCAGATCCGCCACTTAACCTGCTACCGGTTCTCAAATCTCAATCAACCCTCAGCTGTAACGGCTCGGTGACTATCCCCATAACCGACAGCAGACTCACCGATCTTGCCGACGGACCGTACACGATTGCCATCCGTCCACACCATCTGAGCCTGACCAATGTTGATGAACGGTCAATCGGCATCAAGGCCACTGTGGTGATCACTGAAATCACCGGTTCAGAGAGCTATATCCATGTCGATATAGAGGGAGTTCGCTGGGTCCTTCTCGCCACCGGTATCCATTCGTTTGATATTGGTATGGCCATCGAAATTTTTCTTAATCCAGATCGAATCTATCTTTTTCGTGAGGACAGCACACTCGCTGCTACTCCGAAGAGATCTAATTACCGGGACAGGAACTAACCATGGCAACAATAGCCCTAAAAGATATTGCCCATTCATACAGTGGTGAATCTAACAAACCTGATGATTTTGCGCTGAAAAAACTTAACCTGACCTGGAAAAATGGAGGTGCTTATGCCCTGCTTGGCCCCTCCGGTTGTGGAAAAACGACCCTGCTCAATATTATTTCCGGCTTGCTTGTGCCAACCCGTGGCAGCGTCATTTTCGATGATACCAACGTAACCCGGCTTGCAACTGAGCAACGTAATATTGCCCAGATTTTCCAGTTTCCCGTTATTTATGACACCATGACGGTCTATGAGAATCTGGCCTTTCCCCTGAAAAACAGAGGGCACAATAAAAATGAGATCAAACCACGTGTGGAAAAACTGGCAGCCATGCTCGGCCTGGAACAAAACCTTTTTGACAAAGCCCAGAACCTCACTGCAGATGCCAAACAAAAAATTTCTTTGGGCCGCGGCCTGATCCGGGAAACTGTCAACGCCATTCTTTTCGATGAGCCGCTGACGGTTATCGATCCCCTGCTCAAATGGCAATTACGTTCACAGCTCAAACAATTGCACAAGCAGTTTAATTTCACTATGATCTATGTCACCCACGACCAGACGGAGGCTCTCACCTTTGCCGATGAAGTGGTGGTCATCTACGATGGCAATGTGGTACAAGTCGGCTCACCCGAGGCCCTGTTTGAGAGACCTGAGCATACCTTTGTCGGCTATTTTATCGGTTCTCCGGGTATGAATATCGTACCATGCGCCATAGAAGGTAACCGCCTCAAAGTACATGAACATGAAATTGCCCTGAATCGATCATACCCTGATATTCCCGCCTCTGCCAAGCTGGAACTCGGCTTGAGGCCCGAGTATATCTCCCTTGGCGATGATACCCAGGCTGGCCTGCCGGTGACCATAAAAAAAATAGCCGATATTGGCAGACAAAAAATCGCCAAGGTCGCCCTTGGTGAAACGCTGCTCAATGTCATCGTTAATGAAAAAACTGAAATAACTGGAGAAAAAGGCAGAATTGCCATCGACCCAACCCACATAAATATCTACGTTGACGATAACCGTGTGGAAGGAACACCATTATGATTAAAAAACAAACAAACCAAAAAGCCTGGTTTATGGTACTCCCGGTCTTTCTGATTGTGGCCTTCAGTGCTGTACTCCCTTTGATGACCGTAGTCAATTACTCGGTTCAGGACACCTTCGGAAACAACCAGTTTTTTTGGGCGGGTATGAGCTGGTTCACAGACCTGTTGCATTCCGAACGGTTTCACGATGCGTTCTTCAGGCAGATTCTTTTTTCGGGCATTATCCTGGCCATTGAGGTTCCCTTAGGCATCATTATCGCCCTGGCCATGCCGAAAAAAGGGTGGGGGGTTCCCGTTTGTCTGGTAAGTATGTCCCTGCCGTTGTTGATCCCCTGGAACGTAGTCGGCACCATCTGGCAGATTTTCGGTCGGGTGGATATCGGCCTGCTTGGCCATACCCTGGAATCTATGGGCATAAATTACAACTACGTGCTCGATCCTTTTGCCGCCTGGTGTACCGTTATCATCATGGATATCTGGCACTGGACAAGCCTGGTCGTTCTGCTCTGCTATGCGGGCCTCTGCTCCATTCCCGACGCCTACTACCAGGCGGCTAAAATAGACGGAGCCAGCCGCTGGTCAGTCTTTCGCTATATCCAGCTTCCGAAAATGAACCGGGTATTGCTCATTGCGGTGCTACTCCGCTTCATGGACAGCTTCATGATTTATACCGAACCGTTTGTGCTCACCGGTGGCGGCCCCGGCAATTCCACCACTTTCTTGTCAATTGACCTGGTCAAGCTCGCCATAGGCCAGTTTGATCTCGGCCCTGCAGCGGCCATGTCTCTTATCTACTTCCTGGTAATTCTCCTGCTGTCATGGGTGTTCTACACGGCTATGAACAACGTTGGCCAGGAAAATAAAGGAGAAAACTAACGATGCGCTGGAAATGGTTGATCCCCGTATTCTACATTATTTTTCTGTTACTGCCGATCTACTGGCTGGTCAACATGAGCCTGAAGACCAACGAAGAAATTCTCTCCACCTTCAGCCTCTGGCCGCAACATTTGACTTTTGATAATTATAAAGTAATTCTCACTGACAGGTCCTGGTATTCCGGCTATATAAACTCGATGATTTATGTCAGCATCAATGTCCTGATTTCCGTGACATTTGCCCTGCCGGCCGCTTATGCCTTCTCTCGCTATACCTTTGTCGGGGACAAGCACCTCTTTTTCTGGCTGCTGACCAACCGCATGGCACCACCTGCTGTCTTTGCATTACCATTCTTTCAGCTCTACTCGTCGATTGGCCTGTTTGACACCCACATCGCCGTGGCCCTGGCCCACTGTCTCTTCAATCTGCCGCTTGCAGTCTGGATACTCGAAGGTTTCATGTCCGGCATACCAAAGGAAATCGACGAAACGGCCTTTATTGATGGGTACTCCTGGCCCCGTTTTTTTGTAAGGATCTTTATTCCAAACATCGCTTCGGGCGTCGGCGTTACCGCTTTTTTCTGTTTCATGTTTTCCTGGGTGGAGTTATTATTGGCACGGACTCTCACCTCCGTTCACGCCCAGCCGATTTCCGCCATCATGACCAGAACCGTCTCCGCCTCAGGCCTCGACTGGGGAGTGCTTTCCGCGGCTGGCGCACTCACCATCATACCGGGCACGCTTGTCATCTGGTTTGTACGTAATCATATCGCGAAGGGTTTCGCCCTTGGCCGCGTATAAGGAAAAATATCATGGATTTTAAATGGATGGCCTGGACACCCCAGACCGCAACATTTTTTCTAATTATCTTATTGTTTCTAATCGGCATGACGGTCTGGGAGATTATGGTTCCCGGAGGTGCCCCTCGTCATGGCATTTTGAGGTTTGAAACAACCCGGGGCGACCGGTTGTTCGTGTCCTTACTCGGGGCAGCCTTTATCCACATTTTCTGGATTTTACTGACTGGGCTTCCCCTCTGGTGGGCATTGGGATTGGCTTGTATATACGCCGTTTGCGTATTCAAGTGGGTGTAAGCTATCACCCATTACGCTGTAGTAATCAAAATATTCTACAGAAAATATTTATTTTAGAGGAGGTATCAGATGATTAAAAAATTGGCCATTACGGCTGCTTTAGCTGTCATGCTTACGCTTCCCGTTATCTCTAATGCGGGTATCAACGAAGCAAAAAAATGGGTTTCCGATGAATTCCAACCCTCGACACTCTCGCAAGCAGATCAGATGAAGGAAATGGAGTGGTTTATCAAGGCCGCCGAACCTTACAAAGGCATGGAAATCAACGTAGTCTCCGAAACGATCACCACCCACGAATATGAATCCAAAATTCTGGCAAAGGCGTTTACCGAAATCACCGGCATTAAAATCAACCACAACCTTATCGGTGAAGGTGATGTCATCGAAAAACTGCAGACCCAGATGCAGTCGGGCAGGAATATTTACGATGCTTACATCAATGACTCCGATCTGATCGGTACCCATTTCCGGTACAAACAGGCCATCCCGCTGAGTGACTGGATGAGTGGCGAGGGAAAAGACGTCACCAACCCGATGCTTGACATTGATGATTTTATGGGTAAATCTTTCACCACCTCTCCCGATGGCAAGCTCTGGCAGCTTCCTGACCAGCAGTTCGCCAACCTTTACTGGTTTCGTTATGACTGGTTCACCAGACCGGATCTGAAGGCCAAGTTCAAAAAAGAATACGGCTATGAGCTTGGTGTTCCCGTCAACTGGTCTGCCTACGAAGATATCGCCGATTTCTTCACCAACAAGGTCAAGACCATCGACGGCCAGCGGATATACGGTCACATGGATTACGGTAAAAAAGATCCATCCCTTGGCTGGCGTTTCACCGATGCCTGGCTGTCAATGGCAGGAACTGGTGACAAAGGCATTCCAAATGGTCTCCCCGTAGACGAGTGGGGTATCCGGGCAAACGGGTGTAATTCATTGGGTTCCTCTGTTTCACGTGGTGGCGCCACCAACGGCCCCGCGGCCGTCTATGCCCTCACAAAGTATATCGATTGGTTAAAGCAATATGCACCGCCGGAAGCAGCCGGAATGACTTTTTCAGAATCCGGTCCGGTTCCCGCCCAAGGCGCCATTGCCCAGCAGATTTTCTGGTACACCGCTTTCACCGCCGATATGACAAAACCCGGGATTCCCGTTGTTGATGAGAACAATATGCCCAAATGGCGTATGGCTCCCTCTCCCCACGGCCCTTACTGGGAAGAAGGCATGAAACTGGGTTATCAGGATTGCGGTTCCTGGACCCTGATGAAATCTACCCCCGTCAAACGCCGGAAAGCCGCCTGGCTCTATGCCCAGTTTGTCGTCGCTAAGACCGTCAGCCTGAAAAAAACTCATGTCGGACTCACCCCGATTCGCAACAGCGATATTTGGGATAAATCCTTTACCGAACGGGCCCCAAAACTCGGCGGCCTGGTGGAATTCTTCCGCAGCCCCGCCCGAATCCAGTGGACTCCGACGGGAACAAACGTTCCAGACTATCCGAAACTCGCTCAACTCTGGTGGCAGAATGTTGCCGACGCCGTCACCGGCGATAAAACTCCCCAGGAAGCCATGGATTCCCTTGCTGAACAACAGGACAAGGTTATGGAACGTTTACAGCGCTCCAAGATTCAAGGCGAGTGCGGACCAATATTAAATGAAAAAAGAGACCCACAGTACTGGTTGAGCCAACCTGGTTCCCCTAAAGCAAAACTTGCCAACGAGAAACCCCAGGGTGAAACCATCGATTATGACGAACTCCTCAAAAGCTGGGCTGCCGCTGTTGAGAAATAACAGCCCTGTAATCGCAGTATGAAATAGTATTCAGCAGGCAGGCGCAAAATGCGCCTGCCTGCTCTTTGCGTTTAGTCTCTTTTTGCAAAACCACATTTTTTAGGGAATCGCTATGTCTACCTGTGTGCCTGCCATTGATTTAATTATTTACTCAACCATGCTTTAATTTCTGCTTTTTTAGGCACTTACGGTATCTTCACCTCTCCTGCTGTAACCATGGGATATCTTGGTTAAGATACCTGGCATATACCACTGCCGGTAGATCATAGTTAATAAAGATATAACCGCCAATTTCCAGTATAATCGATTCCATAGTTGATAATATCCCAATTTGTGGTATATTAAAAGTGTAGCTAATCCTGCTACAAAAAAAATCATTAAAACTTGTTAAAAAAACGAATAAACATTTCGTCTTAAAAAAAGGGGAGCTTGGCATTTATTTATCCCCAGCTAATTCCAACAAATTAATGTTTTTTAAGCCTTCTCCAGCTCTGGAAAGGCTATCACATACTGCTTGTGGCTAATGGCCCAAACAGAGACCACAGCTTAACGTACTATTTAAGGAGGTTTATTATGAATGACAAAAAAGTTACCATTGAGGGAGATAAATTCCGGATTATTTTAAAGGGTTATAGAAAACGGCGTGGTTGATATTGAAACCGATTTTAATGTGGTACTGCTTCTGATGATAAAAAAGCTTGGACTCTTCCCGGAAACCGATTGGTCTTATACAGTCCATCTGAGCATGGTGACGATGGAAATAATTGCAGCCCTGAGTCATGAATCAGAGATGAATGGGAATCTTGCAGTCCAGGTTGCAATCCTCCATGATGTAATTGAAGATACGAACACCACCACATATGAAGAGTTACAATTTGTAATTTAGCCAGAAAATAGCCAGTGGTGTACTGGCACTGACAAAAGATAAAAGCATTGCAAAAGATGGGCAGATGGCCGACAGCCTGAGAAGGATCAAAATGCAACCCCAGGAAATCTGGATGGTGAAACTGGCTGACAGGATTACAAACCTTCAACCCCCTCCAGGCAATTGGGACAATGCCAAAAAGAAAAAGTATCTGGAACAGGCAGAACTGATTTATGAGCAATTTAAGGATGCCAGCTTATATTTATCGGATCGATTAAAAATTAAAATCACCGCATACCAGGCTTTTATAGATACCGAGGGGGAAACCATTAATGGGTAAGTTGAAGGAAACAAAGAAAGTGGGCGCCTAAAGAAACGGCTGCTATGTTTTTTATATATTACAAAGTGGAATTTGAAAGAATGGCCGGATATGACGCCATTGGCTCATATAATTGAACAGAAACCTCAAAACAGGAAAAGCCGTATGTACCATATATGGGATGCCCAAATTTTATCTGGACTGAGTCTTTAAAATACCAGTAAATGCCTTTATATTTTTGCCGAAACCCCATATAGATAAACATATTGGACGCTTTTTACTGTATGGGAAATAACAATATTTGATAAAGTTTAATTCGACGGCAGCACGACTTTGTGTTTGATTTTCTGAAAGGTACCAGATTAGATTAATGAGCAAGTTAATTTTCGAAGCTTTAGATTCTCACTGAGTTTGTATAAAAAGTAAGTTTTCATATACATCTAATAGTGATTTAAAAGTCTCGTTTTTTCGGTAAATTGAGGATATAAGGCCATGGATGCCTTTAGTGGATGTCCATAATCAACGTAGTCCCTACGGGGGGTGCTCATAATTGCATACATGACCGGATATGCCACTTTCTCATTCAAAATCTTAATCTGTGCATGCTTCCATAATGATATTTGTTTTTTGGGATTGATTTCAAAACGGGCATTCTCTATGAGTTTATCAATTGAACTGTAGTGTGAAAAATTTGTACTTGGTTTCTCACCAGTGATTAAAATAGAATTTGAATGGAAGAACTGGGTGAGGAAAACATCTGCATTTGGACGCCATGCTGCATAAATAACAATAGATCTTGGGTTTTCTCTAATAGTTTTGTGCATGGCTGCATGTGCGAGAATTTCAACGGTACAATCAATACCTATTCTGGCGAGTTGTTCTTTCAATATGCGGTAGAAGTTACGGTAAATTCTTTTTTCAGATCCCACTAAATCCAAATGAAATCCATTGGGATATCCCGCCTCTGAAAGAAGGGCTTTGGCTTTTTTAAGATCTTCTTTGTAATTTAACCCCAATTGTGAAACTTCCTTTTTTGTGAGCCCTCCTGGCAAAAATTGAGCAGGTACTGGGGAAAAGACCGGTCCAACTCTATTTTTTGCATAAACGTCTAAAAACTGCTCTCTGTTTAATGCATGGATCACAGCCTCTCTGACTCGGATATCGTCCATAGGAGGGATACTGGTGTTGAAATAGATAGTTGTCACTTCACCCGGGCCGTGGGAGTCGATTTTAATCCCAGAGTTCTGTAATAGATTATCAGCAAATCCTTTTTTTCCACTTCCAATAATCACATCCAGTGTGCCATCCAAAAGACCTGTTTTGCGTTGTTCAATGTCTGGAATAAAATGTATTTCAATACCATCCAATGCCGGTTTCCCTCTGAAATAATTGATGTGGGCATCGAGATTCAACTTTACACCTGGGTGATGGTTCTTGAACTTAAATGGACCCGTTCCTATAGGATGATTTTGATATGCCTTATATCCCATTTTTTCAATTGCTTTTTTGCTGACAATAAATCCACCGTTATGATTTGTGATTTTTGAGAAAAAGAGAACAGATGATATAGGATGTTCAGGGACAAATTCCACAGTGTATTTATCTATTTTGTTAGCCACTATACCTGCATACACTCCGGAATAGGCTGATTTTTCTTTATTTGCTGCTTTTGTGAAAGAGTAAACCACATCATCAGCCGTTAATTCGTATGCAGCGGTCTTGGGACCAGAGTGAAACATTACTCCCCTACGTAGTTTCACAATCCAGTATTGGCGTCCGTTTACAATTTTAAATATGGGCATTTCTGTTGCAAGATCAGGTTCAATATTAGGGGCATTCCCTGGTATGTAACGTAACAGTCCGCTAAACACCATATCTGCAAAAGCCCGGTCCTGTGATCCAGCAGCATAGTGAGGATCCATTGTTCCCATACAACTTACGTGGACGGCAAACCTAAGGACATTACCGATCTTGTCCATCGTTATTGAATCGAGTTTTGTGTCAGGTTTTGATGTGGATGATGGGACTTTCTTCCCTGCCCAGGAAGCGGTAGATGTGAGCAGGGGGCAAACTATAAAAAAAGATAATAACAGGATGGTGAACGTTTTGATATGTGACATAATAAAATTTCTCATTCTCTATTGTAAACTTATGTAGCTCCAAACAAATTATTTAATTATGATTACCTATAGTGCCTTATGGTATTCATTTCATATGTTTTAATGGTCGAAGACACAATACTATTCTTTCTCTTTTTTCATTTCTATATACCAATCTTCCTTGCCATATAATTCATCTGAACACCCAGGGCACATGCCATGGCTGAAAGAAGCTTCTGAATGCTTTTCAATATATGATTCCAGCAGATTCCAATACCCTTTGTCATCTCTGATTTTCTTGCAATTGGAACAAATAGGAACAATACCTTTTAATGTTTTAATCTCATCTAAAGCTTCTGTTAGATCCTTAATCACTTTTTTTCTTTCGTTTTCTATCTGTTTTTTTTCTTTAATTTCTTTTTTAAGATCATCACGTGAAACTGTAATATTTTGAAGGTTTTGAGTCATATTGTTAAACTCTTGGGCCAGGTGATCAAATTCATCATTAGATCGGATTGAAATCCGGGTTTGAAGATTGCCTTTCCCAATTTGTTTTACCCCTTCTATCAAGGATTTCAAAGGAAACATTATTCGCCGAACTAAAAACATTAGAACTAAAGCGATGATAATTGACCCAAGAATACCCGAAACAAAAAGATAAGGTTTTATTTTATTGGCAGGCCCGTAAAAATCTTTCACCGGGTCTGCTGCAAAAACGAAAAAGTCCCATGGTTCGAAGTATTCTGAGAGGGCAAGAGTATTTTCGTTATGAGTAAAATACATACTTTTCTTCTCATTGTTTTTTGCTTTACGAAACCAATTTTCATCTTTAAGATTTTTGCCAATTTTATTTTCATCAGAATGTATGATAATAACCCCTAAAGAATCAGTTACAAATAAGTATCCATCATTACCCATGTCAATGTCGAGAAATGACTTGCCAGCGTCTATTTGCGCCTTAGCTTTGCTTGCACTTATGGCTTCCAAACCGTACATTCTTAAATTTTTTTCTTGTGTATCTAATATTTGCATCGCCACAGCCAATTTTCCTGATAACCAGATTTCAGCAAGACGATTAAGAGCTCTGGTCGAAAAATAATAATTTATTCCACCCATAACAAAAACAAGAAGAGTAACCAGTGGCAATAGTGTAATTAATATTTTTGAAAAAATATTCATGCTCAGACCTTGTTCAGTTTTTTTAAGACGATAACTCCAATTACCAGAGAATGCTCATTGCGTTCTCAGCCTGATTGAACTCGATCGTCTTACGATCAGACTCAGCTGGTTCTAATTCCTTAAAATTCTGTTTTTCAGCCATAGGAAGCCTCCCTTTAATGCAAAAATAAACTTTGGTCTTGGAGCAGAATGCTTGTCATATTCCAGGCACGTTTCTTAATATAAAAATAAAAAGAACTTTTTGAAACTCGGGTCAATTTGGAAAAAAATCATGGTACTATAAATAGTGATCAGAGGCAAATAATTTCCCAAAAAGAATATTCAATTATATGGCCGAAAGCAAAATCAAACCAATCAAAATGCCATTACCTTATACGGTGCTTAAATGCTTGATTTAAGGTCTTTAATCAGTATGTTTATAGTCACTCGGGCTGGCCTGGATCAACCCCTGAAAATGGCAAGCACAGGATGGAAAAGTTCATACTGGTGACTGGGTGCCTTCGCCCCCGAGAAGCAACTGAAAAAGCATTGGCCCGGCAGGTCTTATCCTGTGTCAGCTTGACCTTTTTTCAACTGGGTGCAATTATTTTTAAACTTTATTTTCATCCAGCACTTCACGTATCTTCTGGGAAAGATCCTTCATGACAATTGGCTTGAACAAAAAACCCTTAATACCAATAGATGCAGCCTTTTCTTCAGACATGGTTTCGCTGAATCCGGTACAAAGCAACACAGGAATATCAGGACGTATTTTGGTCAATTCAGCCGATAGTTTGTCTCCTGGCATATTTGGCATTGCCATATCTGTTATAACCAGATCAAATTTATCTGAGCTACCACGGAAGGCTTCAAGGGCTTCAATGCTGCTTGTACGTGAAGTAACTTGATACCCCAAACGCTCCAGCATCCGTTTCTCTATTGTAACAATTGCATCTTCATCATCCACCAGCAGAATTCGCTCTATTCCGCCTTGGATGGGTTCTTTAGTTTGAATACTTTTTTTCTCAAAAGAACTCTGTTCCACTGGGAAATAAACTTTGAATTCCGTTCCTTTACCGGGCTCGCTGTATACCTGTATAGCCCCTCCAAGGTTTTTAACAATGCCGTGGACAACTGAAAGTCCCATGCCCGTACCTTTGCCTATTTCTTTGGTGGTAAAAAAAGGATCAAAGATTTTTTTTATCACTTTTTTATCCATGCCTGCACCTGTATCTGATGTAATAAGGCAGACATAAGTGCCCGGTGTCATATCAGGCGTTATGACATCATACTCACCCAGCTCGATTTCTTTGAGGCTTATTTTTAATTCACCTCCGGTCTCCTCCATGGCATGATAGGCATTGGTTGCAAGGTTCATTACAATCTGATGAATTTGGGTGGAGTCGGCTTTGATTGCACCACAGTCAGATCTGATATCCTGTGTGATGTCAATGGTTGTGGAGATGATAGACCGGACCAGTTTTAATGCTTCCTTGACAACAGGCTGCATCTTCATCAGGATTAATTCATTGGCATCTTGACGGGAGAATGTAAGGATCTGTTTTACCAGGTCCTTGGCTCTCAAGGCACTGGTATGAATTGCTGTCAGGCTGTCTTGAAATGGACTGTCCTCAGGGATATCCTCTAAAAGCATTTCCGTATGACCTACAATGGGGAATAGGATATTGTTAAAATCATGGGCTATACCACCGGCAAGAGTGCCTATGGATTCCATTTTTTGAGATTGTTGGAGTTGGAATTTCAACTTCTCCTGCTCAGCCCCGGCCAGTTTCTGTTCAGTAATGTCCCTAAATTCAACAACTCTAACATTCTTGCCTTTATAAGGAATACCCTGGGCTTCTAAACGCATTGGAAATTCCTCTCCGTTTTTACGCAACCCAGTTTCCTCATAAGGCTTTTCGTAACCGGATAAAATATTATTCATCACAGAATTTCTTGATTTTTCTGCAATCAGCAACAAACCGTCCATTCCAATTAACTCCGTCACGGAATAACCGGTCATTTCTGACAATCCCTTGTTGCAGTCTAAGATAATCCCCTTATCGTGGATGGCTATACCTCCGAAAGAAGCTTTGTGAAGTGCTTTAAAACGGTATTCGCTTTCACGTAGTGACTTATCAGCCTGTTTGCTGTCGGTAATGTCATGATAATTAATCAATACGCCCTTGATTGCAGTGTCGTTTATACGATTTACAGCAATCGTTTGTATCCATGTATAAGTACCATCTTTACATTTGTACCGGTATTCAACCGTCACCGAGGCGTTGTCTTTTTCGATCCCTGAATAAAATTCTTTCTGAAGCCTTTCAATGTCTTCCGGATGAACCATTTCCCAGACGTCTGTACCGATCAAATCCTCCGGCTTCCATCCAAACCATCTCTCAACATTTGAACTTATATATTTTAGGATGCCATCAACCCCTATAATGCCAATAACATCACCAATATTTGCTACCATCGCAGAGTGCCTTGCGTTGGTCTCCCGCAACGCCTCCTCGGTCCGTTTGCGCTCTGTGATGTCACGTGCAATGCCCTGAAAACCGATTGGCTGACCCTTTGAATTTCTTTTAAGAGCGACTGATACCTCAATATTACAACTGGAACCATCCTTCTTTATCAGTTTCCAATCAAATACTTTATAAGGTTGTCCTGTTTTATATACTCTATTGAATGTTTTAAAGACTTTTTTAGCGTTTTCTTCATCCATATACTGTCTGTTATTCAAGCCCATTAATTCATCTTCAGAATATCCAAGAATCTTGCACATTGAATCATTAGCAAAGGTAAAGTTTCCCGCAGTATCAACCTCATAGTAACCATCTTCAATACTTTCAAGAATGGTTCGGTATTTTTCCTCACTATCCCTCAGCGTCTTTTCGATCTTTTTACGTTCGTTGATCACTTCATTGTATATAATAATACCACCGATTGAACCGTTGGATTCATACCATGGACGGCATTCCCAGCGCGTCCAATCTACCGAGCCGTCCTCTCTATAAAAAGGATCTTCCTCTGCGTTTAACATCTCACCAGCTAACGATTTTTGATGCACGTCTTTCCATTTTTGAGGAATATCTGGGAAAATCTTATAATGGTGCTTGCCAATTACATTGTCTTCTTTGATCTTGTATTCCTTAAGATATCGTTTGCTTACATAGATATATTTTAAATCCCTGTCGAATACCGCGATTGCACTTCGGGCATGAGAAATAATATAATCCATCAAATCGCGGGAGTGAATAAGTTGTTCTTCGCTGTGTCTGCGATTAGATTCTGCTTGCTTTAATTTTTGAATTCTTTTTTCTAACTCTTCATAGGTAGGTTTTTCAGCCATGTGAATCCCCTCTTTTGTCGAAATGAAATTTGGGATCTGAACTGTAGAGCGTTTGCCATATTCCGCACTCCCAAAATCAAAAAATCATCAAAATGTGTTTAATGTTCTGATAAAATTCACAGTACTGTATATTGTATCGAAAAGTAAATAAATTTTCACGAATTTAATTCATCTGGGAAGAAGTAAAATCAAATCGATCAATCATCCATTATTTTTTAATTGGAGATAAAGCACCTTGGATGAAACTCAAGGATACTTGCATGATTGGCATCAATTTTAATCCAAATTTTCGGTGATGTATTCTTTTGGTATCCATGACAATTTCGGCCGCTAAAAAACTCCATATTCGGATAATTATGCTTGACCTCAAAAAAAACTTCCATATGATATAAAAAAGTTGTTTAACTTTATCCAAAATATCGGGGGGGATCAAATAGGGACATGGTAGGAAATAATATAAAAGTCGGTATCGCACAGATTGCACCGGTATGGCTAAACAGGGATCAAACCCTGAAAAAGATCATTAAATATACAAAATTGGCTGGAAATGAGGGTTGCCAATTGGTTACTTTCGGAGAAGCATTACTTCCGGGTTATCCCTTCTGGATTGAACGAACCAATGGTGCTGAGTTCAATTCCAAAATCCAAAAGGATCTCCATGCCCATTATATAGATCAGTCCGTCGATATTGATGCCGGTGATCTTGACCCTCTTTGTGAAGCTGCATCAAAAAGCAATATTGCTGTTTATCTTGGTTGTATTGATAAGGCTGCTGACCGGGGAGGACACAGTCTTTATTGTACAATGGTTTATATTGATCCTAAAAAAGGCATCCAATCCGTGCACCGAAAACTGATGCCGACCTATGAAGAGAGGTTGACATGGGCACCTGGTGATGGTCATGGGTTAAGAGTTCACAAATTAGGAGCATTTACTATTGGTGGGTTGAATTGCTGGGAGAATTGGATGCCATTGGCAAGAGCTTCACTCTATGCCCAGGGAGAAGATCTTCATGTTGCCCTATGGCCAGGTGGGATACATAACACATCTGATATCACCCGATTCATGGCAAGAGAATCCAGATCTTATATAATTTCAGCCTCAGCAATCATGCGGCCCAAAGATTTTCCCCAAACCACACCTCATCTTGATAAAATTCTATCTAACAGCACAGGTTTTTTGGCCAATGGTGGTTCCTGTATTGCAGGGCCTGATGGTGAATGGGTAGTTGAGCCAAGTATTGAAGAAGAAAAATTAATTACCGCTGAAATTGATCATCAGCGTGTCAGAGCAGAAAGACAAAACTTTGATCCGGTTGGTCATTATTCCCGGCCGGATGTACTTGAGTTAAAGCTGAATCGAAACCGCCAGACGGCAATCAAGATTTCTGAATCATTTGATATATAAAAAAAGATAGTTAGATGGCCATGAGAAATACCTCTGGCGGCGTTGGCCAATCGCAATTGAATTTACAAATCTTCCATCACGGTTTTGGAGATTTGCTTGATGGACGAGTTTCGCATTCCTTTGGTAAGTGGATAGCCCGTTTTTTAAATATTTTCAGAATACCACATCTGGTATCGACAGTTTGTTTATCCTTGGACTTAAAATTCCATTATATGGGAAAGGCCAAAATCAAATTTCTAAATCTTCCTTTACGCTAATTGGAGATTCACTTTATTTTTGTTCAGATACCGGAAAGGAATTTTCAGGCCCTTCTAAAATGTGATCTATATATTACACTTTAATCTGAAAGAATGGCTTTCGATGCTGGGTCTGGCCCATCAGTGCAATGTAGCTCAGCCACCATGGACGCCTTGCGTGATAAAAGCTATCGTTTGTCAAAGCCTTCCAGCCAGTCTTTGAGAACAGGTTGAACAGCAGGACCAACAACCACGCCCATGTGTGTGACACCTGGCAGCAGTATGACCTGAACGGCTGTATATTGTGACATCACGGGTTCAAATTGTTCAGCAATGAAGGCATCATCTGCCGTGCCAGCGACAACCAAGAATGGTTGTGTGATGGCGTTGAGATCTTTTTTATAGTTCCGTGGAGCGTAGGCCGTGTTGAGTCGATGAGAGTAGGACAGGGTTTCGCTCCCATCACAGGCTTCTTCCGGCATGTTGAACTCTATGGCAGTCAGGTAATCAAACCAATGAATTCCCATCATATTGAGTATGGTTAACCCAGCAATTCGCCCAGTGTAGGCGTGCGCCCAGCCGCCAGAATTGGGGCGTATCGTGGGGGCATTATATTTGAGGAAGGGAGAAAGCAACAGGTAGACGTCGGCTTGCTGACCGTATCGGCTCCCCGCAAAGCGTATAACCAGCCCACCACCAGATGAATGGCCGCCTACAATCAGCATGGCGCTTGGATGATCCTGTCGAATGATAGCTATAAAATCCGCCAAATCATCTTCCAATTGGTCTATGTAGTTCACATCGCCTCGTCGTTCGGTCGTAGGTCCATGCCCCCGTAAATCTGGAGTGTATACTTGAGCCAGCCCCTCAGAGCTGATGAACTCGGCTAAAGGGAGGAAATACTGGCTATGCCAACCTGAGCCATGTACCAGAATGATCACCGTATCTGATTGAGCTGGATAGCGCCGATACGGTATGTGTTTGCCATCTCTTGCCGTGAAGGTATGCAGTTGTGGCAGGTTCGTGTAATCAAAGAACAATTCATTGAAGGCCAGACCGCCCTCGTCTTGAGTTGGCTTCTTGCCCTTGCCAAATAGAATGAGCACAGTGGCAATACTGAATTGAATCAGGACAGAGATGAATATAAAGTTAAAAATCTTCAATAACATTTCCACCAATTTTTCCTCCAAGGATCGATATATTTTAACCAGGTTGGGTGTGTTTTCTCAATAAGTCTGTGATGTTCACTATGCCGCATAACAAATTTATGTCCGGTCTGTGTGCCATATAAATTGGAATGATATCTGACCAGTTCTTTAAACCCAAAGAAAAATTTTATAACAATATTTTAAAGAGCTGTAAAGATATTTGCAGCAATTCAAATTACCTGGAAATATAATTGATTTAGAAAAGGTGTTTCAGAATGTTCTTTATCGGAGATTCACTTTACAGCAGTTTAAACCCTAAAAAATAATTTTCGAAAATCTGCCAAAATGTTTTTTGTATATTGGTACCGTAATATGGAAGAATGTTTTATTACAATGGTCTTGGTCCATATAGTTTAATGCAAAGTGACAAAATATTATTCATCCCACTACAAGATATGGGATTGTTCCTGTTCCAAAAGTTCCAAAAACCAGTGTGTTATTTGTTTAAAACGTTGCGTATAACTTTTGCAATTTTGGACATTGATGCAGGCTTCATAAGATAACCGGCAACCCCAAGTTGTTTTGCTTTTTCTTCATCAATGAGAGAATTGTGACCCGTACATATGATAACGGGGATATCCGACCGGATTTTTTTTAGCCTTTGAGCCAGTTTAACACCTGTCATCTGCGGCATGGTCATATCGGTTATGACCAGGTCAAAAGTATCAGGGTTTAACTGGAATAAATCCAATGCTTCTACAGGATTCAGTTTTACTTCAACCCTATAACCCAGTTTTTCTAATACTTTTTGATTCATGTCAGCAATGGCCTGTTCATCATCAACAAAAAGGATCGTCTCTGTACCCAAGGGATAGTCATCATCCTTTTCAATTTTATTCACAGGTTTTTTATCCACCGTAGAAAACAGGATGTGGAAAGTACTGCCTTTGCCAAGGCTACTATCAACAATAATAGTGCCACCATGATTTTTGATAATACCGTGCACAATAGACAATCCCATTCCTGAACCTTTTCCCTTTTTCTTGGTTGTAAAATAGGGGTCAAAGATTCGGTTGATAATTTCAGGACTTATTCCAGGGCCGGTATCGCTGACTGTGATTTTGAGATAATTGCCTGGGATCAGATCAAAAAACGCCTTCATATCCTCTGCTTCACAAATTGTCCTTTCAATGCTGATCTTAAGAATTCCCCCTGTTTCCTCCATGGCCTGGGAAGCATTGACACACAGGTTCATCATTATCTGATTTATCTGGGTTGAATCAGCAAGAATTACTATATTATTGTCCGGCAAGTGTTCTTGTATTTCTATGGTGGTGGGGATGGTTGACCGCAAAAATTTTAGGGAGTCCTTAATAACGGAGACAGCATCTATGGGGACCAGTTTCTGATCCGTTTTACGGCTGAAGTTGAGCAATTGTTTTACAATACTTGCTGCCCTGAGGCTTGCGGATTTAATTTCTTCAAGATTGGTATATGCTGGATTCCACTTTGGAATATCTTCAAGTGCCAGTTCCGTATTTTCGACAATCATGTAAAGTAAATTATTAAAATCATGTGCAATCCCGCCGGTTAGCGTGCCGATGGATTCCATTTTTTGGGCCTGACGAAGGTTCTCTTCTGTAATTTTCATTTCAGTAATGTCATGAAAAATTGTTAATTTTGAAACAGTACCATCGTTATGGGATAGGGGTGAATTGGAGACCGAATAATAGCGATTGTCTTTGGGATCTACAACTTCATATTCAACATGCTCTTTTTTTTCAATCTGATCAAATACACACCAGGAGCATTTTTCATCACGATCATATATGGCTTTATAGCAAATTTCGCCTGTGGCATCTCTATCAACCCTGTCAATCATGGTAGGATTCATATATTCAATGCATAACTCAGGAGAACAGATATAAACAGCGTCCTTCATTGAGTCCATCATGGAGCGGTATTTTTCCTCGCTCTCATATAATGCTTGCTCAATCTTTTTACGTTCGGTGATATCCATCACGCTGCTCAAAGCATATAATGGTTTACCTTCGCTATTTCGAACGAGGCTGGCATTGAGAATGCCATGAATAACATCACCGTTCTTATGAATAAACAGCTTTTCTAATCGGTAGTGATCCCTTTTCCCATTGTTCAGTTCCGATTGTTTCTGTAGGTTCTCCTCCAATATTTCCGGGTGCGTAATTTCACTGAGATGTTTACCGATGAGTTCGTCTTCCTGGTATCCTATCATACTACAGTAAGCGTTGTTAGCACTTTCAATTCGAGATTCCAGTGAAACCTTTGCCACACCAACAGCCTGGTTTTCATAAATCTGTCGAAATCGTTCTTCGCTTTCTTGTAGACGTTTTTCTGATATTACGCGCTCAGTGGCTTCCTGAAACAATGATCCCACACCAATAATATTGCGATCACCTTCCTCTTTGGAAATCAATTTACTGAAGAGATTATCAACCATTCCTTTCATATCTTCAGGAAGGATAAGTTCTGTGGCATTTTTCCCCAAGGCTTCTTCTTTAGTGTGACTGAATATATTTTCAGCCGCCGGGTTCCGCTCGATGGCTTTGAAATCAAGGTTCCAGGATAGTACACCAACCGGTGTGTTTTGAAGGTGGGTCATAAGTTTATGTTTGCTTTCCAGCAGAGCCTTTTCTGAACGCGCTAGTTCCTGAATTCTTTTTTCTAACTCTTTATAGGTAGGTTTTTCAGCCATGTGAATCCCCTTTATACCGAAATGAGATTTGGGATCTGAACTGCAGAATGTTTGCGATATTCCGCGCTCCCCAAATCAGAAAATCACCTGAATGTGTTTAATATTCTGATAAAATTCAATTTTATTCACAGTACTGTATATTGTGTCGAAAAGTAAATAAATTTTTAAAAAGCAAATTCCAGTATGGGAGAAATAAAAACCAAAAAAATCAAGACCCCATTGGTTTTTATTGGAGATATTCAGAAACTGTGTTTAAAGCCTTTATCTCAAAAAAGCAAACCCCAAGAAAACACCTTGGGGTTGTGGCAGACACCTTTTTACCAACCAGATGCTCTGTTCATAAGAGTGTGTAACATTTCAGCTGTTGGATGCAGGTATCGGGAACTTATTGTTTTTTGTGTGTCACCCAATAAACGAGCAACATGGTCAAGATCCATCCTGAAATTATAACGCAAATTTGTTGCCACGTAATGCCGGAAGGTATGAGGCCCCCGTCCGTCACCTTTTGTTTTAAGGTCAAGGTCTTTGAGCATGCTATAAATGATTTTGTAAATCATATTTTTTCCCGGGAAAATTTTTTTGAATGAATCTTTCTCAGGATAAGGAAAAGATGCTTGCCTAAATAAATGGCCGGAATTATTCCCTCCAGAATTCTTTAATGGATACTTACTGAAAAATATCAGGCTTTCCACGAAGCTTTCTATTCCAGTGCGTCGCATTAAAATTTCAGGAATCAGTTATACAGTTCGCCCTTCTTTCGTTATGCCTTATATGACGGGCTTTATAGATGATGTGGAAAAGGGGCTATTTTTACGTAAATTTGATGTTCCTTTTTGGGCATTAGCGCATGTTTTTGGAAAAAATCCCATGTATTGGTTTTGTATGGAACAATCCCTTGGCAGAAACAGTATCGTTTGCACAACCCTAAAAAAATCCGAAGATTTGCCAAAACATGTTGCTGCTGATGAAAAACATTCACGTATTTTGGGAAATAAGGTATACGTGGCTACCACATCAGCCAACGGATGTATCCTTGGCGCCTCTGTTGCTGAAAATGCTGGAGAGAAGGCCTTGACTACGGCATACGGCATTTTTAAGGAAGAAACTCAATGCATCAATCCAAAGTATAAACCCGAAACTGTAAATACCGATGGATGGAAGGCTACTCAAAACGCCTGGAATACTATCTTTTCAGGCATCATTATAATTAACTGCTTCCTTCATATATACATCAAAATTCGAGATCGAGCAAAAATGAAGTATAAAGATCATTTTTTCCAAGCTGCAGAAAAATTATGGGATTGTTACCGATCTCAAACGAAGGCGTCTTTCTCCCAACGTTTAAGGAGGCTTCATGAATGGGCAACCAAAACCGCTGCTCCCGAAGTTATCAAAGTCCCTATATCGAAGTTACACAAAAACATCGCAAAATTTTCACGCGCATATGATTTCCCAGGGGCTCACAGAACCAGTAACATGATAGACCGATTGATGCAAAGAATGCATCAACACCTTTTATCAACACAATATTTTCATGGTTCCTTAGCCGCTGCAGAATTGAGTATTCGGGGATGGGTACTTATAAATAATTTTACACCTTCAAACCCTTGGACTATCAAAAAACATGATGGACTGCGATGTTCTGCTGAACGTATCAATAAATTTCGTTATCATGAAAATTGGCTTCAAAATTTATTGACAAGCGCCTCATTGCAAGGAAAACAAAGCCTTCCCCCTAATCCGTTATAATCAGGATATCTTTAAATGTTGTGTACACTACATTTCACAGAATTATTTTATGAAGGGTTTAACAGTTTCCGATAGGATAATTATCATTGACTGCCAGATTTGAGTTTTTTTGCTTGGAATGGCCAGGGCTATGAATACATATAGAGGCTGTCGGATTCTCGGCAGCTATCACGACTACTAAAACATATAAACGCCTTTTTAACCAATGGGTTCAGCGTTTAATAATACCAAAGTTAACAGTTAAGTAGCTATTCATTTTTATGAAAAATTACAGAATTATCCCATTGCAAATACCCATTGAGCGCCCAGAAAAATAACCATACTCATGACGATGGTGAGAAGTAGATTTTTGAATATGCCGCCAACGGCACAAGCAGCAAGTGCACCGATGAGATAGGGATTACTCAGTTTCAGATTAAGGATGTCACCATTGGGCATGAGCACTGAGGGCACTATAATGGCTGCAAGTACCACGGGAGGGACATATCTTAATCCTCGCTCAAACATTTCAGAGAATTGAAATCGTCCGGAAACCGGAAACATAATATAGCGTATGGCAAAGGTTACACACGCCATCCCTGCAACCAGATAGATTTCATACGATTGTATATTTGTGCCGAACATCTTTAAACGTCCTCCTTTTTTATCGAAAATATTTTTTCACAAACCATGCCCACCATAACCCCGGCGATGGCTGCCAGCATCAAGCCCAACTTGTGGGGAAGCCCTGCTGCCAGAATAGAGACTATCCCGGCTGTGATCACCGAAGCCCACATCGGTTTTGAAATAAGATAGGGGATTACAATGCCGATGAATGTGGCGGGCATAGCAAAATCAAGTCCCCACCGGGATATCTCCGGAAAGGCTTTGCCTGCTGTAAGCCCGATAAAGGTGCACAAATTCCAATTGAGATACATGAACACCATGGAACCTAAGTTATAGTAATGTTTTCCTCGTACACTGTCTTTTTGATTGTAGCGGCTGACTGCCACGGCAAAGGTTTCATCGGTCAATCCAAAAGCAAGGACCATTTTCCAAACCGGATTCAGTTTCTTATAAAAGGGGACCATTGTAGCGCTATAGAGCATATGGCGCAGGTTCACCACAAATGTCGTTAAGATGATCATGGGCCATGCCGTGCCTGAAGCGACCAGGCTCATTGCGACGAATTGTGAAGCACCGGCAAAAACGAACATGGACATCCCCATAGTAGCACCAAATGAAAGACCGGCCGTGTCAGCCAGGGTGCCAAAAATGATACCGAAGGGAATTGCACCGACTACCAGGGGAAAGGTATCTTTCACCCCTTCAAAAAAAAGTGACAAGCTGGCACCCTTTTCTGGTGGAGTCCTATCAGTTCTTCTCATGAGATTTAAATTTCTCCTTATCTTAAATACAAAAGGCCCCAATAAAATCATTGGAGCCTTTTAATTATAAATTCATTGGGTAAAAATCAACAATTATCATACATTCTGATGATCTCTCCGTTACCTGAACCTTCAACACTTTTTACAAAGCCATTGATGACTTTTATCATTGGAATGGGATTGTGACCTGGAAAATAGGCCTCATAATGTTCAACCGCATCTTCAACAAGTCCGGAGGACACCACATTGATCCGCATATTATTTTTCAATTCCAGGCAGACTGCTTTGACAAAGCTATGGATGGCGCCGTTGACCATGGCCGCACTTGTGGTCATACGGACCGGATGATCGGCCAGGATGCCTGTGGAAAGGGTAAAAGACCCGCCGGGATTCATGTAATCTTTACCGATTCGAACCAGATTTACCTGACCCATGAGTTTGCTTTTGATGCCGATATAAAAGTCATCTTCGGTCAAGGAATCAAATTCCGCCCACTTGGCATCCCCGGCCGTGCAGACCACAGCATCCACATTTCCAACTTTTTCGAACATCGTCTTAATGGATCGGTTGTCTGCCATGTCCACTGTTACATCACCGGAGTTACGCCCGGCAATGATGACTTCGTGTTTCTTTAAAAAATGACTGCTGACCTTTGACCCTATGGTACCGTTTCCACCGACAATAATTATTTTCATGGGTTCTCCTTGTAATCTATGGGTTGTTTTTTTCTTGACTCATAAACTATAGCTGGTTATTTTATTTGTCCAATGAATTGTTTTGATACCAATAATCAAAAAATGTGATAACTATGAATTTACAGATTGAGTCTCTAAGAACCTTTATTGCGCTATCCCAGGCAAAAAATTTCACGAAAACCGGCATCCAGGTTAACCTTTCACAGTCCGCCGTAAGTATGCAGATCAAACGGCTTGAAAATGAAGTAGGTAAAAAACTATTTGACAGGATAGGCAAAACAGTCAAGCTGACGGCAGAAGGGAGTGTCTTGATCAACTATGCCATGCGCATTGTCAAAGAACATGATGAGGCGGTTGCAGCCCTGTCCAAGCCCAATATGGAAGGGCATATTCGTTTCGGGTCTCCCGAGCATTACACAGCAGGGGTGTTGCCGGGATTGCTGGCCCATTTTGCCAGGTCTTACCCAGATGTCACCGTGGAGATGCGCTGTGAAAACAGTGATGTGATTAAGGATTGTGTTGACAATGGAGCGCTTGATCTGGGCATCTGCACCCAGCTCAGTCAAGGAGGTCAGGTCATTGCCCATGATCCTGTGGTCTGGGTGGCAGAACCAAAATTTGTGATGCAAAAACATAAACCCCTTTCCCTTGCGACCTTTGAAGAAGACTGCATCTTCAGGATCTGGGCATTGGAAGCCCTGGAAAAAGCCGGGATTGAATACAGGATCGTATATGTGAGCCGGAGTATATCCGGGCTTCTGGATGCGGTTAAATCCGGATTTGCAATTGCTCCCATCATCAAAAGCAATGTCTCTTCAGATCTTAAAATCGTTGGGATAGAAGATGGCCTTCCTGTCTTGCCGGTATCGAATATCGCCCTTCACAAGACCAAAAAAGTCTCGTCAGAAATCATAAACTGTTTTTCCGAGCATGTCATCAAGGCCTTTAGGAAAAAAACAGAAGACTAAGAAATATTTTTCCTTTGCCAGTAGTCATTCTCAGACAGACATTAAAGTTACAAATAATTTGTATCATCATGCGTCAAAGGGTTTGTTAAAATAAGTTTCGAATTCCTTGGGTATCCATGATTATTTTGGCCGCTAAATACTACTGACAGGGATAATTATTGTTGACTCCCAATTTTAACATTTTGGGGCAATGAAACCCGTGGATTAAAAATATTTTCATATGATATAAAAAACGGCTTAGTTGAGTGTCCAAGATGTCGGGGGAGGATCAGTATGATGTGGCTTCTCTTTAACGCATTAATATAGTATCAGAAACGCGGCCCTTTTTAATAAACAATGTTCAGTAAAGATTGCTAAAATGAAATGGAACTGGTAACGATAAGTCATCCGAAGCATGGTATTCTCTATGAATTGTTTGAAAATTTAGAGGAAGTCCGAAATGAGTCGAAAATTGATAGGAGGAAAAGACATACCGTTCAGACCTCTACCGGAGGGATACAGTTATCGGTGTTTCCAGTGTAATTATGAAATGGCTGGCAATAAAGCATTTATTGATGTCGAGATAGGAATAGCAGAATTTTAAGGCAGATGTTATCAAGAAGGTTATACTTGTTTTAAGTTCCCCGGGTTGTAATCAAGGGATAATGGAATATGAGCCAAGGGCTAAAAAGTCCGCAAGATAGCTCGCTAACTTGCTTCAGGCGCTGTGCATTAGTCAGGCACATTGGTGAAAATAATATAAAAATAAAGGATGCGTTCATGCTGAACAACGATATCTTGAATTTACCATGGAAGGATAAGTGGGCCTGTGAGAGTGAACCGCTAAAAACCGTCACCGCCCACTTTGTTGATACCACAAAAACGTTTGCCAATGAAGAGGGACAGCTCTTTAATGAACAACTTTATAATGGTGATAGTAATGGCAAGCTTTTATGGGGTGAGGTTTATGAAAGGGTTGAAGATTATGCCTGCGGGTTAATGAGTATCGGTTTTGGCAAGCAGGAAATGGCTGGCATTATGGCAGCGAGCAGTCCTTACTGGACACATGTGGACATGGCCCTGGCCTGCATAAATACCGTAAGTGTCACTATTTATTCCACCCTTTCATTTAAAGAGGCTTCCTATATTGTAAATGACTCCGGGAGCAGGTTTTTGTTTTTAAGGGGGGACGATGTTTTTGAAAGGATCGCGGCCGGTTTTGATGACATGCCCAAGCTAGAAAAGATTATTGTCATGGACCGTGAATACACAAGCAGCGATGAGCGGGTCATGGGCCTGGGTGAATTGCAGACAAAAGGTATCGAGTGGAAAAAAGACAGTAAAAATTACGCGGACTATATTGCCAGAAGAGATGGAGTAACCTTAGAGGACATCTACACCATTCTTTACACCTCCGGCACAACGGGTCAGGGAAAGGGCGTTATCCTTACGCATCATAATGCTTCTTCAAGGATGCATGGCGTAAGCGAGTTCTTTAACTATTTTGGCATGGGCTTCAAACAGGAATATACAACCCTGTGTTTCCTGCCGCTTTCACACATATTTGATCGAGGCTCATGTCAGTTGGCTGCGATAATTTGCGGCGCAACGATTGCTTATGCAGACAGCCCCGGAACCCTTCTCGATGACTTGCAGAAATACAATCCGCACTGGATCAACTGTGTGCCGAGGCTGTATGAAAAAATTTACATAAAGCTTAACCAGTCAATGGGCGAGAGCGGCCTGAAAAGGAAAATGTTCGACTGGGCCCTTAAGGTTGGCGAAGAAGTTTTCGAATATCGTAAAAATCCGGAAACCGGCGCATACAATATGGGACATGAGTTTGATATAATGAGTAAACTCCCCGTGGGACTGAAGTTTAAATACAAACTTGCCGACAAACTCTTTGCAAAGGTTAGGGCCTTGTTCGGGAAAAATTTTATGCATTCATTCTCGGCAAGTGCCTCAATATCAGCAGATCTGCTCAAATTTTTCTATATTATTGGAATACGGGTAAGCGAGGGGTACGGTTCTACCGAAAGTTTTAATGCCTGTGCCAATACACCCTTAACTGCCTGTAAGCCGGGATGTGTAGGCCTTGAATCTAATGGCAGCAGGGTACGAATGTCAGCCTTCGGTGAACTGGAGATCAGCGGCGCCGGTATTTTTAGCAGCTATCTTAATAAACCAGAAGAGACTTTCGAATCTTTCACTGAGGATGGTTGGTTTAGAACGGGGGATAAGGTGGAGATAGATGAGTTCGGCTATATAAAAATAGTTGACCGCATTAAGTCAATTATTTGCCTTTCCAATGGTAAAAATATCGCTCCTGCAAAAATAGAAGCGCGCTTTGCAACTAGTGCCTATATTGAACAATTTTTCAGTGTTGGAAATGAACGGAGCGTCATATCCGGCCTGATTGTACCAAACCTTACTTACTTTAAAGAACTGTTTGATGCTCAAGGCATTGATTATGATAAGAGCAAGGTTAAAATTGATGAATCTTCAGGTGTGCCAATTGTTTATAAAGTCGGTGACGACTTTCTTGAGAAGGGCAACTTAAAAACACTTATGGCCCAGGAAGTTGAAAATGCCAATAAAGAGCTTGAAAATTTTGAGCGGGTAAAACAGTATACCGTACTTACTGAAAGATTTACCGAGCAGAATGGAATGATAACACCAACTCAAAAAACCAAGCAAAAGGTTATCATTGAAACATATTCTAATCAAATTGAAAAGATGTACAACCGATAGCGGTGCAGGCCTATTTTTCCCAGCGACCGGAAACCGAAGAGATGGTTTCCGGTCAAAAACCGTGCGGGTAATCCCATTATCTGTCTCCAAAAATTACAGTTCCAAGGCATTCATCACTATTGCTAGGCACGAACCAGGTGCGGTTATCCCGAATCCACCCAGCCCAGGGTTCGTTCCACCGCCTTTTCCCATCCGGCGCATACCTTACGGCGAACCTGTTCATCCATGTTAGGTTTCAAGATCGAATGGACAGCGCATTTTGATTTGAGTTCCCGGGTTCCTGACCAGAACCCCACAGCAAGGCCTGCTGCATAGGCCGCTCCCAGACAGGTTGTCTCCGCCACCTTCGGGCGAATAACCGGCACATTCAAAAGATCTGCCTGAAATTGCATGAGTAGATTGTTGTGAATCATCCCCCCATCCACCTTAAGTTTTGTCAGGGGAACACCGGAATCAAGATTCATGGCGTCCACAATGTCCCGGGTCTGGAAGGCAGTGGCCTCCAATACGGCCCGGGCGATATGGGACTTGTTGGCATACCGGGTCAGCCCGGCAATGATCCCCCTTGCATCCGGCCGCCAATGGGGGGCAAACAGACCGGAAAAAGCCGGAACACAATAAACATCCCCATTGTCATTGACAAGGGAGGCCAGGGCCTCTATTTGAGAAGCTGTTTCAATGAGCCCCAGATTATCTCTGACCCACTGAACAAGGGAGCCTGCATTAGCAATGGACCCTTCAAGGGCATAGACCGGCGACGCTTCTCCCAGCTGATACCCAAGGGTGGAAATAAGGCCATGGGTCGAGGTCATGGGAACGGTTCCCGTATTTAACAACAAGAAACAGCCAGTGCCATAGGTGTTTTTCGCCTCCCCCGGCTCAAAACAGGCCTGGCCGAACAGGGCCGCCTGCTGGTCTCCCAGGGCGGCACACACCGGCACACAGGCCCCCATGGGTCCGTCAGCGGATGTAACACCCCAAATCCTGGAGTCAGATGAAGGAACAATTCTGGGAAGCCCTGATTCCGGGATGCCCAGAATAGACAAAATCTCTGGGTCCCAGGACAAAGAATGAATGTCCATGAGCAGGGTACGGCTGGCATTGGTCACATCCGTGACATGGACACCGCCGTCAGGGCCTCCGGTAAGATTCCAGATCACCCAGGTCTCCATGGTTCCGAACAGGGCATCTCCCTTCTGAGCCGCTTGTTTTGCTGCGGGCACCTGGTCGAGTATCCATTTGATCTTTGGGCCTGAAAAATAAGTGGCAACGGGAAGTCCGGTGGTTTTTCTAAACCGGTCCTGACCCCCTTCTCTGATAAGCTGCTGGCAGATCTCATGGGTTCTTGCACACTGCCATACCACCGCGTTATGGAAGGGGCGCCCTGTATTTTTGTCCCACACCACAACGGTTTCCCTTTGATTGGTCACTCCCATGGCCTTGATGCGGCTCCCATGTATTCCTGTTTTTGCAAGGGTATTTTGAATGACCTCCCAGGTGTTGTCCCAGATTTCCATGGGATCATGCTCCACCCAGCCAGGTTTTGCAAAAATCTGTCGATGTTCCTTCTGGTCAAAACCGACCCTATTCCCGTCATGATCAAAAATAATGAACCGGGTGCTTGTGGTTCCCTGATCAACAGCGCCTATATATTCTGTCATTGAATGCCTCCTCAACAGCCAGCCATGGGAAAAAACCATGGAATGATACCACCAAAACAAACACAGTGTTTTTTACAGTTCATGCTATTTTTTCTTATCATTTTCTTTTGAACCTTTTACGATCCCTGACACTGACAACCGGAACCGGAGAATGCCGAAATACCCTCTCAGCAGAACTGCCGAACAAAAATCGCGCAAGATTTCCCCGTCCTTTGTTGGCCATCACCACCAGATCAATATTCTCTGATTCAATTGCTTCCAGGATCTGATCTGCAGGTATTCCCAAATCAATTTTAAACTCGAGATTTAATTCTTCTCCGGGGAAATGCTCCCGTATCAACTCGTTCAGCCATTCCAGCCTGCCTTCTTTGAGTTCCCGTGTTTCCTTCTCGTCAAGAACCGGGGTCTGGGCGTACATGCTGACCGTTGCCATTGAATAATAATTACTCTCATTAATAACATTATACAACAGGACCTTTGTGTTTGAGACCTTTGCCAGTTCAACCGCATATTCCAATACCATCAGCGAGTATTCTGAAAAATCGATGCAGGCCATAATTTTATGTATTTTTTTATCCATCTCACCACTCCATATATGGGTTTAATAACGTGTCCAATCTCCGGGTAACACCATGTCATCATAAGGCACACACCATTTTTCAAGGACAGGGAACCATGAGATTCCCTGCCGATAAGCGTTATTTATGAATAATCAGATTCCAGATCATTGTCAGGCTTCATGGTGAAAAATTTCAAAAATCCTTCCATGGTGATCCAAATCGCCAGGGCAAGGGTCAGCCCATTTACCACAGAAAGCAACATATTATTACTGGCCCCAAAAAGGGTTTGATTCAAAACCAGCGCCCAGATGGTCATAACCATCATGAATACCGAAGGAATACCGGCAACAACCCATTTATAACCCCCCTTGGATTTCAAATAGAGGGTAATAATGATAAGGGCAAGGCCTGCCAGGGTCTGATTAACAGCACCAAACAAGGGCCAGAGCTTTAAAGCCCCTTTTCCGCCGGCACCGGTTGCAAAGGCCAGGGCCAAGGCACTTGCCACAGCAATAAAAGTGGCCGTATACTTACCCGTAAGAAAATTTAATTTAAAGCCCCCAAAAAGCTCTGCAACAATATACCGCTGAATCCGGGTGGCGGTATCCAGGGTGGTCCCGGCAAAGGAGGCCACAAAAACCCCCATGATTGCAACGGCAGCGCTTTCAGGCAATCCAGTGGCCGTGATCATATTGGCAGCCCCGTTTACAAAAGCAGCAATTTTGGACCCCAGACCGGCAGCAGCCGCCCAGGAAGAATAATGGGTGGTCCAGGCAGCTACCCCCATAAGGGTTTCACCGGATTTGGTCACATACCCCATACCGATTCCGGCAGATACAGCAATGATAACCAATGTGGCAAGGGCCCCTTCCATGAGCATGGAACCGTATCCCACAAACAGCGAATCGTCTTCGGCTCGAACCTGTTTGGAAGAGGTGCCAGAAGAGACCAAAGAATGGAACCCTGAAATAGCCCCGCAGGCAATGGTAATAAACAAGAAAGGCCACATGGGCGGTGCATCGGCAGGATTCATCTGAACAGCCGGTGCCACGATATTAAGATTCCCGCCAAAGGCGGAAAAAATCACGCCCAAAATTAGCAGGGCCATTGCAACCAGCAATTGATGGGAATTGATAAAATCCCGGGGTTGGAGCAAGGTGGTCACCGGAAGTGTGGAGGCAATAAAGGCATAGATCAAAAGGATAATCGTCCAGACACCCGTGGCAGGAATACCTGCAATCATGGGCATTTTAAAAGGAATATAAACGCCTATAAAGACCGTGGCATACATGGCCACCACCGCGATGATGGACCAGGTGATAACACTCTTGCCCTGTTTATAAATGGCATGGCCAAGATAAACGGCAATGGCAACCTCACACCAGACCGGGAATACTGCGGCCGGATACATGGCAAAGACCACGGCAATGACCAGGCCAAAAACAGCAATCACAATCCAGAGCTCTAAAAACACGATCAAAAAAAACAAGAACCGGGTCCGGCTGTTCACATATTTGGAGGTATATTCGGCAATGGATTTGCCCTGATTTCTCATGGAGATGATCAAAGCACCAAAATCGTGCACGGCACCCATGAAAATACTGCCGAAAAAAACCCAGATGAGGGCTGGCACCCATCCCCATATAATGGCCACGGCAGGACCGACAATGGGTCCGGTTCCGGCAATGGAGGTAAAATGATGCCCAAAAATAACTTCTTTTTTGGTCGGCACATAATCCACCCCATCTTCCATTGCAACAGCAGGTGCACTATTTGCCTGGGATAACTTGAAAATTTTCTGCCCGATAAATTTTCCGTAGAGGTTATACATCAGTATATAACCAACAAACGCAACAATCATGATGATTAACGCACTCATTTAATTCTCCTCTTAATTTGATGTGTAAATAAACAAATCCAATCAAACCACTGTGTTAATCGATACATGAGCAATTGCCATGCCATTTTATTTTAAAATAGGGAAAGGCTTCACCGGCAGGCAAATACACCATTTTAAACTTAAAAAAAATCAATATTCATCCAACACCCTGAACAAAAACCTATCACCTTGGAAAAAAAGCTGACACCGCTTACAGAAGAAAAAGAGGTCCAAAACCAAATTCTTCAAACTTCAGTCTGGGATTTAAACATTCGGTTCGGTGAGATTTACGGGCGTTAAATTATTAAAATTTTTGCAATACCCGTTTTTTTGATGTAACGTTCTTTTAAGAAACTTTTGTGGATATAATTTGAATTATTGGATATTAGTATAGTCACTCTTTACATTAAGGATTTTTTATGGATGGAGAATTTACCAATAAAGGTTCGGAACAAAGAATTTCAGAATCAGAAATATCTAAAAAAATCAGAGATGGAGAAAATAGCGATAAAGTGTATCGTATTCTCTTTGAAAAATCCAAAGATGCTATTTCGATAATCAAAAATGAAAAATTCATCGACTGTAATCAAGCCACGTTAGAAATGTTGGGTTATATGAACAAAAGTAAGCTTCTAAAAACCCATCCTTCTGAATTATCCCCTGATTTTCAATCCGATGGAAAAGAGTCCTTCACAAAAGCAAAAGAGATGATGGCTGTTGCCTTGAAAAACGGCGGTCATAGATTTGAATGGGAACACACCAGGGCAAATGGTGAGGTTTTCCCTGTAGAGGTCCTTTTAACAGCAATCTCTAACCAGGAAGGCAACCAAGTATTACATACTATCTGGCGGGATATAACCAAACGGGTACAGGCAGAAAAGGCCCGGCAAGAAGAGAAAGAAACACTTGAAACAATTCTTGAAAGTACTCCCCATGGAATTGCTTTGATTGATAATTACGGTAAATACCTATATGTAAATCCATATTTGACAAAAATTACAGGTTATACACTTAAAGACATTCCCACTAAAGAAGTCTGGTTTGATAAGGCTTACCCAGATAAAGAATATCGAAAGAGTGCCTCAGAAGCATGGGGTCATGACAGCAGTTATTCAGATAAGGAAGAGAGTCGCGAGTTTAAGATAGCATGTAAAAATGGTAAGTCAAAATATGTAGAATTCAGATCCACTTTTTTAAAGGATAAAACAATCTCTGTTCTTACAGATATTACACAACGAAAGAAAGCCGAGGAAGCACTAAAGGAGAGTGAAGAACGAATAAAGGCCATTCTATTTGCAACTCCAGATCCAATTGTACTGTACAACAATAACGGTGAGCCGGAATATCTAAATCCAGCCTTTGTCGATTTATTCGGATGGTCTATAGACGAATTAAGAGGCAAACGTATCCCATTTGTCCCAGATGACCAAAAGAAGATTACCTCTGAAAAATTAAAAGAACTATTTGATTTTGGGAATAAAGTTCAATTTGAGACTAAACGGTTTACAAAGCATGGCAACAGTATTGATGTCATTGTAAGCACATCTTGCATCAATAATCCGAAGGGTGAAATATCAAAGCTTGTTGTGATTTTAACAGATATCACTGAACAGAAGCAGGCTAAGGAGGAATTGAAATTATTAAACTTGAAACTGGAGCATAGGGCCACACACGATTTTTTAACCGGAGCACCGAACCGGCGTGCCATTATAGAGAATCTGAAGCACGAGTTTAATCGTGCTAAAAGGAGGAACTCGACGCTAAGCATAGGGCTATGTGACATTGATCACTTTAAGCATGTCAATGACAAGTATGGACATCACGTGGGCGACGATGTCTTATGTGGGTTTGTTAAAGCTGTCCAGAATATTCTTCGGCCCTATGATCTATTAGGCCGATACGGTGGTGAGGAGTTCCTAATAATTGTGCCCGATTCTTTCGGACCGGTTGAAGAGGAGATTTACGAGAGGGTGAGAACTGAAATAGCCGATCATAAAATAATCACAAAATCCGGTGAAGTGGGTATTACGATCAGTATCGGTGTTACAAATACAAGTATAGATGAAACAGCAGATGCAATGCTTACCTCAGCCGATGCTGCATTATACAGAGCCAAAAATAATGGGCGTAATCAGGTGGTTTTTACCGATTAAACAATTTGGGATATCCTGGCTGAAAAATAAAAACGGTGTACTTCTAATAGGTTGAATACTATCATAACATAATAAAAGTAATCTTCACTTAAAAAAATCGGAAACGTTCAGGTAAAAATCATGTCTGGAAAACATAGTTATGAAGAATTGGAAAAAAGGATCAAAGAGCTTGAAAAACATCAGAAATATCTCGAAGCCGTGTTTCAGAACGCCCCTTGCGCTATTGTAACCCTTGATTCCACACATCAGGTAATAAACTGGAACCCCAGTGCTCAAAAGATTTTCGGGTATTCCAGTGATGAGGCAATCGGCAAGAACCTTGATGATCTGGTCACCCGTCCGGAAGTAAAACAGAAAGCCCATGACAACACGCTTAAGGTTCTCTCAGGAAAGTCCCTAAAACCCATTGAATCTGTGCGCTATAGAAAAGACGGGACTTTGGTTCAGGTCATTGCATCCGGTGCTCCGATCATTATTGATAATGTATTAAAGGGAGTGGTGGCCCTGTATACCGACATCTCCGACCGCAAGCAGGCAGAAGTAGCCATTCGGCAGAGTGAAGAAAAATATCGTATTGTTCTGGAAGCAAACCCCGACCCAGTGGTTGTATACGACATAGAAGGCAAGATTATCTATTTCAACCCTGCTTTCACACGTATTTTTGGTTGGTCCCTGGAAGAATTGTCTGGAGGAAAAAATGATGCTTTTGTACCTGAAAAAGCATGGCAGGAAACAAAAGAGATGATCGCCAAGGTGCTTGTCGGGGAAAGGTTTCACGGTATTGAAACGTGTCGATATAACAAAAAAGGAAAAATTATTTCTGTCAATATAAGTGGGGCCGTTTATAAGGATCAAAATGGTAATCCCATCGGCAGTATCATCAATCTGAGAGATATCAGCAATCAAAAGAAAATGGAGGCCCAACTCAATCAGGCCCAGAAAATGGAAGCCATCGGCACCCTTGCCGGCGGTATTGCACACGATTTCAATAATATTCTTTTCCCGATTTTAGGGTATGCAGATATGTTATTAGCGGATATTCCTGAAGACAGCCCGTTCCAAAATGGGTTGAATAAAATTTATACCAGTGCCTTGAGAGCCAAGGACCTGGTAAGACAGATCCTAACATTTTCCCGTCAGGATACTAACGAGTTACTCCTGATGAAAATACAGCCTGTTGTCAAGGAGGCATTGAAACTTATCAGGTCTACCATCCCCACAACCATTAACATCACACAGGATATCAGGGCGGATTGTGGTACGATCAAAGCCGACCCCACACAAATTCATCAGATTATAATGAATCTTACAACCAATGCCTATCATGCCATGGAGGAGACCGAAGGGGAACTGAGAGTCGGCCTCAAAGAAGTTCAATTAGATGAACATGACGTAAAAAGTCCTGATCTGGAATCTGGACCCTATGCCTGTCTAACTGTATCAGATACAGGCACCGGCATGAATAAAGATATGATAGAAAAAATATTTGACCCGTTTTTTACTACCAAAGAAGTGGGCAAGGGTACGGGGATGGGCCTTTCAGTTGTACACGGCATTGTTAAAAACATAGGGGGCAGTATCCATGTTTACAGCGAGCCTGGCAAAGGAACAGAATTTAAAGCCTATTTCCCGATAGAAAAGAGTTCTTTTGAAAAACAGAATATCCAGATTAAAGAACCCATCCAGGGTGGGACCGAACGAATTCTGCTTGTGGATGATGAAGACGTAATCATTGCAATGGAGAAACGGATATTAGAGCGTTTGGGATATCAAGTTACTTCACGTACCAGCAGCCTTGAAGCGCTCGAAGCTTTTCGGGATGTCCCTGACAAATTTGATCTGGTCATCACTGATATGGCAATGCCCAATATGCCCGGTGATAAACTATCCACTGAGCTGATTAAAATACGCTCTGATATTTCCATATTGCTTTGCACCGGGTTCAGTGAAATCATGTCTGAAGAAAAAGCGGCATCTCTGGGTATTAAAGGTTTTTTATTGAAGCCGGTTGTGATGAAGGATTTTGCCCAGAAGATACGTGAAGTGCTGGATAGTAACAAGACTCTATAACCATCTCGTTCTTTTTAAACTTGGAAACAGTCCGCTAATTACATAAAATATTGCCACAATCACAATTAAAAATTTTGGAATTGCACACCATTTCGCAAGCAATGGCAATGATTCGTTCTCAGACCCTAATAGCATATTAATTAAAGCAATGTTTTCGAAAATATCGAGCAGTCCTGCAATAATCACGGCTACAGCCAGATATAAACCAAAATTTTTATAAAGGTTCCAGTTATCAGGCAGTCGTTTAGAAATCAAAAGGCAGGCGAGTGCAATAGTAATGCTATAAAGTGAAAGAAATAAAAAATCTAATCCCATATTTATCCCGGCATAAATAATTTTCCCATTTTGCCAGGAATTAATGATAGCTTGAGCGCCTTCTAAAGTCCCTATCAATTCAAAAGTGACAATTCCACTTGGTGCAGCATCGGTTTCTAAAGGTCTACCTGTAATCTGCATTCCTATCATTGTTATTAGAGTCAAACAAAATAGAACCCAGAAAATTTTAACTGATATTTTTTGATTTAAAAAAGCCATATCATCCTTATTAAATTAAATTAGTTATTAAAACAGGTGATCCTCCCCCGATATTTTGGATATAGTTAAACAACTTTTTTATATCATATGGAAGTATTTTTTAAGGTCAAGCATAATTATCCGAAGGTGGAGAATTCAGTCGCCGAAATGGTCATGGATACCAAAATAATACATAACCGGAAATCTGGATTAAAATTGAACTCAATCATGCAAGAACGTTGAGTTCCATCCAATCAATTTTGTCTCCAATTAAAAAGTAATGGGAACTTGATTCCTTTGGTTTTGATATTTTCCATATAGGTACCAGATGAATTTTCTTTTTGAAAATTGATTTACTTTATGACACTACATATATTATTATTAATTTTATTTGTGCTGAGTTGAATATCAAATGTGTTCTGGCAACCTTATGATTTTCAGATTCCTTTTTTTAAATAAGAGCAAAATCCAACCATAAATTGAGGATTTAACGTGATGAGAAATAGAATATCCATCCAGCAATTCTTATGTTTCTTTTATTTCTTTTTCAATACAATTTTATTTTTTTCCATATCCCAATCAGTTGCAGTTGAAAGTGTTACGCTTCAACTTAAATGGAAACATCAATTCCAATTTGCAGGATATTATGCAGCTATTGAAAAAGGTTTCTACCGAAAGGCCGGACTTGATGTAAACATCCTGGAAGCAAAAGATGAAATAAACTCCGTGGACCAGGTTATTAAAGGGGATGCAGATTTCGGCATTGCAATGTCTGATTTGGTCCTCCATAGAGCCAAGGGGCAAACCGTTGTCGCGCTGGCTTCCATTTTTCAGCATTCTCCACTGATCATACTCACACCCAAATCCAGCCGGATTGAAAACATACATGGGCTTAAAAAAAAACGCATTGCTATGGAAAAGTATTCTGCGGAACTTTTAGCCTATTTTGAGTCCGAGGGGTTACCACTAAAAGAAATAGAATTAATCCCGCATGAGTTCAGCGTTTCCAGCCTCATTTACGGAAAGGTGGATGCAATATCTGCATATTCAACTGATGAACCCTTTCTACTTTTAAATAAAGGAATTGAATACAATATATTCTCCCCGCGAGCTGGGGGAATTGATTTTTATGGAGATACCCTGTTTACAAGTGAAAAAATGGTGGATAAAAATCCAGAAGCTGTTTCCGCATTTTTGCATGCTTCCTTGGAAGGGTGGCGGTATGCCCTGGACAATACAGAGGAAATTATCGAATTAATTTTGTCCAAGTATACAAAACGACACACACGTGAACACCTTTTGTTCGAGGCACAGAAGTCCAAAAGGCTGATTATGGCCGATATGGTCGAGCTCGGATATATGAATCCCGGCCGATGGTCCCACATCAAAACAACTTATGCAAGATTAGGAATGATTGATAACGATTATTCTTTGGAAGGTCTCATATATGATCCGGCTATAGCAAAGTTTGACTGGGGGCATTGGGCCATCCAATTAGGGATAGGGGTTATCATAATAGGCTTTGGGAGCACTTTAATTTTGTTGTTTTTTAATCGCCGTTTAAATCGAGAAATATACGTTCGAAAGCAGGCAATTGAAGCGCTCCGCAAAAGTGAAGAAAGTTACAAAGCCCTTGCTGAAAACCCGAACAGTATAGTCATGCGATTTGATCCCAAAGGGAACATTCTTTTTGTGAATCAATATGCCTGCCAACTTTTTGGATATTCATTCAAGGAGATGATGGGCAAAAAGTCCACGGATCTGATACACCCTGAAATTCAGGATGATGGCCAGAGGGCTGAATATTTGTTTGCGAATTTCCTGAATCATCCTGAACGCTTTCAAACAAATAAAAATGCAAATCTAACCAAAGATGGCAAACGTCTCTGGATTTCCTGGGCCAACACCCCAACCTATGATGAATCCGGGCAATTGACCGGCCTCATATGCACCGGTTTTGATACCACGGACAAGCAGCACATGGAAAAACAACTCCAACAAGCCCAGAAAATGGAATCCATTGGCACCCTTGCAGGAGGTATTGCCCATGATTTTAATAATATCATGGCTATTATTGTTGGTAACACGGAGCTTGCTTTAGATGATGTCCCAAAATGGAATTCTGCTCATTCCAGCCTTGAAGAGATCAAAAAAGCCAGTCTCAGGGCAAAAAATATTGTCAAGCAGCTTTTAAGTTTCAGCCGTAAGAGTGACCAGAAACTGCACCCCATTCAAATTGCTTCAGTCATTAAAGATGCACTGCAATTTTTGCGATCAACGATTCCAACCACCATAAATATTCACCGGGATATTCAAACCACAAAAGAAATGATCATTGCTGACCCAACCCAGATCAACCAGATCATAATGAACCTGTGCATCAATGCTTCACACGCCATGGAACAAACCGGCGGAGACCTTACTGTTACTGTGGAAAAGGTGATTTTGGACAATAATTCAGCCAAAGCCTATCCCGACTTGAAAAGCGGTGCTCATGTCAAGATAATGATAAGCGACACAGGCCCGGGCATAGATCCTGAAATCATTGATCAAATTTTTGACCCCTATTTTACAACCAAGGGCGTCGGCAAAGGTTCCGGCATGGGGTTGGCCGTGGTGCACGGCATAGTTAAAAATCATAATGGAACGATTAGCGTTGACAGCAGTTTGGGTAAAGGCACTAAATTTATCATACTGTTTCCTTTGTCTACAGAAAAACCAATGGGTGAAGCACAGATAACCCAAGATATTCCCAAGGGAAGTGAAACCATATTATTTGTGGATGATGAAATATCCATTACAAAAATGGTGCAAAGGATGTTTGAGCGCCTAGGATACAAAGTTGAAACCGCCGCAACACCACAAGATGCTTTGGAACGATTCAGCTTAAATCCTGATCATTTTGATCTTGTCATAACTGACATGACCATGCCCCAAATGACGGGCGTTAAATTATTTGAAAAATTGATAGAAATTCGCCCTGATATTCCCATCATCATATGCACCGGCCATAGCGCCCTTGTTGATGAAGAAAAAGCAAAGGAACTGGGCTTGGCAGCATACGTCATGAAACCGATCAGCATGCTGGAAGCTGCACAAACCATTCGAAAGGTATTGGATAGAAAATAATACGATTTTAATATCTTGGGATAAAAATGATGGCAATCCTTATCATCCTGGAGATCACGAGCACTTTCTCGGATCAGGATTGTATTGCGAAACTGTTGTAAATAAGAACGGCAAGCTTCTGATTCCCAACGCACTTACTGATGAAGAATGGAAAAATAATCCAGATATAAAGGCTATTGGAATCAAATTGAAGGCTATATCCAGGAACATTCCGATACAGAATTCAGCCACGGCATGTGCCCTGAATGTTCAGACGAACTTTATGGCAAAGAAGATTGGTATATAAAAATGAAAAATGAGGAGAATCAAAAAAAAGAATAATGCTGCGATTCCATATTTTGTAGTTGGAATGAATAATATTTTGTTAAACGGATGGAAACATATAAGTAAGGCAATAATTTGAACATGTCAATTGTAGAAAAGAAACGTCAAAAATTGAAGACATTAAAGGGGGTACTAAAAATTGTTATCCCGATATGGTCTGTTTTCTTGGTATTTGTTTTATGCATCTTTTTTATATTTATTCCATCCTTCAAAAGCAAACAGATAAATCAAAAAAAACTAACGATTCAAAAATTGACAGACAGCACCATCAATCTTATATCAGAATACAATCAGAGAGTTCAGTCAGGCGAATTAAAACTGGAAGATGCCAAATTTAGGGCAATAAATCACATTAGAAATTTGAGATATGGGGCTGAAGGAAAGGATTATTTTTGGATTATCGACATGCAACCGTTCATGTTGATGCACCCTTACCGACCAGATTTAGAAGGTAGAGATTTAACACTATTCAAAGACACGCAGGGAAAGTATCCTTTCATGGCAATGGTAAAAGAAGTCATGGAAAATGGAAGTGGCTATGTAGATTATTATTGGCAATGGAAAGATGAACCCCACAAAATAGTTCCGAAAATTTCTTATGTAAAAGGGTTCAAACCATGGGGATGGATTATTGGGACAGGTATATACATTCAAGACGTTCATGCAGAAATAGATGGTTTGCTAATAGATTTAAGAAAAATTTTTATCAGCATATTGCTTTTCGTCCTCAGTTTATCAGCATACATAACTTGGCAGACTATTAAAAATAAAAAAAGAAGAACATTAGCAGAAGACGCTTTACGAAAAGAAAAAGAAACTCTGTCAATGATTTTGGAGAGAACCCCTCATGGTATCTCATTGGTTGATAATGGCGGCAAATACCTTTATGTGAATCCATATTACACTGAGATAACCGGCTACACTCTTGAAGACATGCCCTCCAAAAAAGAATGGTTTGAAAAAGCTTATCCTGATGAAAATTATCGAAAAAAAGTCCTCGACACCTGGGATAACGACATTATTTATGAGGGAGCAGGGAAAATTCGTGAATTCAAAATAAAATGTAAAAATGGGGATACTAAGCACATCGAATTTCGGTCTGCTTTCCTGAGAAATGAAAAAATCTCTGTCTTGACTGACGTGACCCTCAGGAAAGAATCCGAAAATATGCTCAGGGAGAAAGACCGCCTGCAGGGCGTGCTTGAACTCTCCGGTGCTGTCTGCCATGAACTGAATCAGCCATTGATGGGTGCGTTTGGGTATACTGACCTTATTTTATTGGATATACCAGAGGATGACCCTCTTCGTTCAAAAATCAACAAAATACAAGCCCAGTTAGAAAGAATATCGAATATCACCAAAAAAATGATGAAAATTTCCAGATACCAGACTAAAGATTATCTGAATGGAAAAATATTGGATTTTACTGGAGCCTCAAAAACTGGTGTTTTGAAAGGAAAGGATATAAATCAAATGTCTGATACTTTCAGACCTGACTCAGATGATACAGACAATTCGGTTTAAAAAATAGTTTTCAACACATTCACTGTCCTTGTCGTCCAAACCCTTCATCTAAGGCCCTTTTTAGGCCGCTCTATGGTGGCCATTTCTCCAGCAAACAAAGGGTTCATGAATTTAAATTTTTCCGGGTATGATTAAATAAATATCGATAACCGAAGAAATTGCTGACTTTCATTGGATTCTCTTGACAAAAAGCGTCTTTCTATCATACTGATACAATTTTTAATAACCAGCATGGCCGAAGCATGGTATTTGCTCCCGGCCAAAACAAAAAATGAAACTCTTATAATTGCAATGTCTTGGCAAAAGTTTCATATAAAAGCATGGGACAATTTGTTTGTAACAACCGCCTGACAAAGGTTTCTTTTCTATGAAAATAAACTGTATTCTTATCGATGATGAACAGCCGGCAAGAGAAGAGCTTGCTTACCTGCTTTCAAAATATAGCGAAATTGAAATAATCGGGCAGGAAAGTTCTGCATCCGGGGCCGTCAAATCCATAAAATTAAACACCCCTGATTTTATTTTTCTTGATATCCAAATGCCTGGTAAAAGCGGGTTTGATGTTGTCACGCAAATTCGGGACATGGCAAATCCACCGCTTATTGTTTTTATTACTGCATACGACCAGTATGCAGTGGATGCATTTGAAAAGAATGCCGTTGATTACATCATGAAGCCTTTTTCCCAGAGCCGTCTGGAAAAAAGTTTAAACCGGGTAAAAAAAATACTTTACCAGACAAAAAAAAATCTAATTCAAAAAGAACTCACACATTTAATTGAAAAAACAGCGGGGATAAAGAAAGCAAAACGAATTTCCGTTGAGCACAAGGGAAGAATCCTTCTTTTAGATTCTGGTGATATTGTTTTTTGCCGTTACCACGACAAGAAAATTTTTATTCATACACAAATAAAAAATTATACACTTTACGGGATCAATACTCTGGATAACCTTGAACAGCATCTGGATTCTGGTTCTTTTTTCAGAAGCCACCGCAATACCGTCCTGAATTTGGATCATATCAAAGAGTTCAGTCCCTGGTTTCATGGAAAATACAGCCTCGTCATGCGAGACAGCGAGCAAACAGAGCTTGTCGTAACCCGGGACAGGGTAAAAATGTTCAGACATCTCCTGGGAATATAGACATTGCTGGACACCCTATTGATATTAAATCTGGTCAAACATGCGGGTTTTATTGTTACGGCCGCCTTCATTCTTCTGGCGATTTATCCGGTTCAAGGGTTTAATACAAAAAACAAATCCTACCTGAACAAAATTATCCTGATGTGTTTTTTCGGATTTTTTGGCATTCTGGGAACCTATAGTGGTAACCATTTTTTTGATTCCTTTGCCAATCTTCGCGCCATGTCCATCATTACCGCAGGGCTCTATGGCGGCCCCCTCGTGGGTTCAGGAGCAGGCCTGATTGCAGGACTGCACCGCGTTATTATTGATCCCTGGGGGTTTAGCACACTCCCCTGTGCCCTGGCAACCCTCCTTGAAGGCGTCTTTTCAGGCTTTTTATCCCTGAAATTTGGGCGATTTAACCGGGACTGGGAGATTGCTGCCGTCATTTGTTTTATCGGGGAAGGCATTCATATGGGCATGGTGCTTGCCATGAGCCACCCCTATTCCGATGCGCTGGCACTGGTAAAAATCATTGCAGTACCCATGATGTTTATAAACCCCATTGGTGCGGCCCTGTTTATCCATTTGATAAAGGTCTTGTTCGAGCGAAGAGAAGAAATGGAATCCATTCAGGCCCAGAATGTCCTGACAATTGCAACACAAACGGTTGGCCATTTTCGGGCCGGACTGAATATGGCATCTGCTAAAAAAACCGCAGAAATCATTTATAGCCGACTATCAGTGGCAGCAGTGACCATTACAGACAATCATATTGTTCTTGCTCATGTTGGCGCCGGGAATGATCATCACCTTGCTGGGGAGAAAATACGTACCGTGGCCACCCGTAATGTGCTTTTAAGTGGCAGTTCAATTTTCCACACCAGTCAAAAACACATTGGCTGCAATGTTTCAACCTGTCCTTTCAACTCGGCCATTATTGTTCCCCTTAAAAAAAAGAAACATATTATCGGCACCTTAAAATTATACGGGTCAAAGGACATTGCCCTGGACAAGATAAAATTAAAAATCGCCCAGGGCCTGACAGAGTTGTTTTCTAACCAGTTCGAATTAGAAGATATCCAAACAAAGGAAAGCCTTTTGACCCGTACCAAAATAAGGCATCTCCAGGCCCAGATAAATCCTCATTTTCTGTTTAATTCTTTGAACACCATTGCCTCCTTTTGCAGGACAAACCCTCAAAAAGCCAGGGACCTGATACTTGACCTGTCCTCCTACATGAGGAAAAATTTGGATTCCAGCCGTGGCTTTGTTAATCTCGCAGATGAACTCAAACAGATCAGATCTTATCTGGCCATTGAAACAGCGCGATTTGGAGACCGCATTAATGTCACCATTGATGTGGAAAAAGGGTGTGAATCCTGGCCTATCCCCCCCCTGATTATCCAGCCCCTGGTTGAAAATTCCATAAAGCATGGAATCTTAAGCAATGAAGATGGCGGCAAGGTTGAAATCAAAATTTTTAAAAAGAACAACATGCTTGAAGTGTCCATTGCAGATGATGGCGCCGGTATGCTGCCAGAGCAGATAAACGCGGTCTTTCTCATAAAGGATATGGAATCTCAAAAAGAAGGAGTTGGGCTGATCAATACAAATCTGAGGCTGGAACAAATTTATGGCCCCCAGCACAAGCTCACCATAAAAAGTGATCCGGGAAAAGGGACGTTTATCGCTTTCAAAATCCCCAAGATTTCATTTAAAACCTAGGTTTGGTTCATTTCAATCCGCCACAAATACATTTCAGACCCACAAAACACCCCTCCACTCCAATAGTCTTGTTGTACAAAAAATTTTCTTGATAAAAGATAACAATTGGTTTTCATTTTATTACTTTTAATTTTTTATCATATAAGGGGCAATTAAATGAGTGCATTGATTATCATGGTAGTCGCGTTTATCGGTTATATTTTGATGTATAACCTGTATGGCAAATTTATCGGGCAGAAAATTTTTAAATTATCCCAGGACAGAACGGTTCCGGCCGTAGAAATGGAAGATGGTGTGGATTATGTGCCGACCAAAAAAGAAGTCATTTTTGGTCATCATTTTACCTCCATTGCAGGAACCGGACCCATTGTGGGACCTGCCGTCGCTATTATCTGGGGATGGGCTCCTGCACTGATCTGGGTATTTTTCGGCAGTATTTTCATGGGCGCAGTTCATGATTTTGGCGCCTTGATCATTTCCATGAGAAACCAGGGCAAATCCATTGCCGAGTATACCTCAAAATATGTGAACAGCCGCACCCGGTTTTTCTTTTTTCTCATTGTGTTTTTAGAACTCTGGATTGTAATCGCTATTTTCGGGCTGGTCATTGCCGTTGTTTTTGCCATGTATCCGGCATCAGTATTCCCGGTCTGGTGTGAGGTTGCCATTGCGGTTTACCTTGGCCATGCCATTTACAAACAGGGCAAGAGTGTTATGATTTGGTCCATTATTGCAGTGGTGGTCATGTATGCCACGGTTTTCATCGGTGTCTATATTCCCATTACAATGCCGGCCATTGCAGGAATTCCGGCAACAGGTGTCTGGACCATTATTCTTTTGATCTATGCATTTATCGCCTCCACACTCCCGGTAACCACCTTGCTTCAGCCCAGGGATTTTATCAACTCCCACCAGTTGCTGGTTGCCATGACATTGTTAATTTTGGGGGTTATTTTCTCTGCTTTTGGTGGAAATCTTCATATTGTGGCACCGGCTGTTCAGATGAATCCTGCCGACGCACCGCCCATGTGGCCCTTTTTGTTTATTACCATTGCCTGCGGTGCTATTTCAGGGTTTCACTCCCTGGTGTCTTCGGGGACCTCTTCCAAGCAGGTCAGAGGCGAAGACGATTCTTTGTTTGTCGGATATGGTTCCATGCTCATGGAAGGCGCTTTGGCAACATTGGTCATCATTGCCGTTTCTGCTGGAATTGGTATGGGATATGTGACCAAATCAGGTGAGACACTCATGGGCGTTGCTGCCTGGACCACCCATTATTCTTCCTGGGCGGCTGCTGCCGGCCTGGGGTCCAAAATCGCTGCTTTTGTAAACGGTTCTGCCAATATGATTACGTCCACTGGAATACCCAACAGCGCTGCTGTAGCAATTATGGGGGTTTTCGTGGCTTCTTTTGCCGGCACCACCCTGGACACGGCAACCCGTATTCAGCGGTATATTGTATCTGAACTTTTCAGCGGATTAAAAATTAATTTTCTAACCGGCAAATATGTAGCCACATTCATTGCCGTTGCAACGGCACTGGCCCTTGCATTTGCAACCGGTGCCGGTGGAAAGGGTGCGCTAAAACTTTGGCCTCTATTCGGTGCGGTCAATCAAACCCTTGCCGGCCTTGCATTGATCATCATTGCCGTATATCTTAAAACCAAGGGCGGAATGAAATGGTTGGTTGCTGGTATTCCGGCAATATTAATGATAGTTATGACCATATGGGCGCTTGTGCTCAATCAGACCACGTTTGGTGCCAGCCATAATATGTTGCTCCAGGTGGTAAATGCAATTACATTGCTCCTGGCAATCTGGATTGCCATAGAGGGATTTATAAAAATCATGAGTATTAAATCCGAATCATAGGAATAAACTGGGGTGTATTGGGAAAAAGTTTTCTCCCAATACACCCTCCGAGTCAATATGCAAAAAATACTGAATAAACAATATTGGATGATGATTATACCGGCGGGATGCCTTTTTTTGATTTTCGGCCTGGCAAGGCAATTGAATCTTATTCACCCGGATCAGTTTGCCATGCCAGGTGTCCTGCATGCCATCGTGTTTGTCTTGTCCGCTGTCACGGCAATTGCAGGACCTCTCTTTTTGAGAACCCTGTTTGCCCATTCCATGAGAAATGAGACCGGGGCAACTGCCAAAAAATTTTGGGCGTTTCAAACAAACACGCTGTGGCTATCCCAGATGACACCCTATTTGGCCTTTATTGCAGTTTTCTGTGATTTTCCCAGATTTTATGGGGGCGCCATTGTGTTGATGGCCCTGTATGCGGTATATTATTTTTTTCCGTCTGAAAAACGGATCTCTTTTGACCAGAGAATATTCAGGGTAAAATGAACAAATCCGGAATCCATATTCTTCATATTCTGGAACGGGCGAAAAACCGTCTTGTCGATTATTGGCAGATAGCCGATGAAGTGGCCAGAAGCAAAGCTGTCAGCTCTATTGAAGCGGAGCTGGAGGAATTGGAATATATCTTTGCCCTGCTGGTGCAGGGCTCCTTTATTGGAATGCCATCTCCACCGGTACAGATCTGCATGGACCTTCTTCCCATGATGGAAAAAGATTTGATTTTATTGCTTGAACGGGTGGACACGGCCAATGAACCCTTGTCCAGACTATTTTCCGTATTTGATATATCATAGGAAAAATGCATGACCCATCTTAAAACATTATTTTTTTTAGGTAAGGGGGGAACCGGAAAATCAACCAGCTCGGCACTTCTGTCCCTTGTGTTGATGGCCCGGGGAAAGAAAGTGCTTCTGGCATCTTTTGATGATGCCCACAATCAATCGGATATTTTTGAAACTCAGTTTTCCGATAAAGCCTGCACACTTGAGCCTTGTCTTGAAGTTCTCCAAATTG
>Ga0208900_1000048_pt1 | contig 70710 bp, 68 predicted proteins | sample AntAceMetag02UKK_FD_184763 | JGI IMG/M metagenome (GOLD analysis project Ga0208900, IMG submission 184763) | Saline lake microbial communities from Ace Lake, Antarctica - Antarctic Ace Lake Metagenome 02UKK (SPAdes) (version 2) | ecosystem: Environmental > Aquatic > Non-marine Saline and... | reverse complement strand
TATTCTTTATAAAAGTTTATCAACTCTTGATATCTCCCCTGACAGGGCCGACATGTCGTTTCTATCCATCATGTTCAGAATATGCGTTTGAGGCTGTCAAAAAACATGGCAGCCTTAAAGGCGTCTTACTTGCTGTCAAGCGGATACTGAAATGCCACCCCTTTCACCCGGGAGGGTTTGACCCTGTCCCCTGAAGAAACGAACATCATGATCTCTTCCCCATTGTCCCTTTCATTCCTAAACAGATACCATAATATTCATCACGCATTGCGGGAGACAAGATGGAAGAGCAAAAGCGCTTATTCATTGCCATTATCCTTTCTATAGTTATTATCGTTGGTTGGAACACTTTTTTTGTCAGCGAAAAAGAAGTCATAGATCCCCTGGAAACCACCCAGGAAATGCCGGCAGGATCAACGGTTAAAAACATATCCCCCACAGCACCCTCCGCTGGCGGACTACTTAATGGTGATACCTCTCAAGATATCTCCACCACAGAACAAAGCACCCAGCGAACAAATGCCCGGCTGCTATCCGTGGAAACCCCCCTTTATGATATTTCCATATCCGAATACGGTGCTGCAGTAACCAGTTTTATGCTTAAAGGTTACCGGGAGGCCGTTGAAGCGGATGCGCCATTAAAGCAGATGATCCCCCCCAACCTTGACGTGGGCACATTTTCCGTTGACCTTGAAGGCAAAAGCGTGGCTGGCCTTGAAACGGCTGTGTTTACGGCCCGCACAGACACCCTTCAGAATCGTCTGAACAGTGGAGAAAAGGTCATCGTGTTCGCCTGGAATTCTCCCCATGGCATCACCGTGGAAAAAATATTTACTTTTTCAGCATCCACCTATCTTGTGGGCATGGACGTTGTGATCAAAAACACTTCAACTATGCCCCTTAAGGATGCCCTTAAAATATCCCTTCCCCATCGCATCAACGCAGGCAAATCCAGCATGTCCCAGTTTGGTGCCAATGGCCCTGTGGCTTTAATTAATACCAAGCTGGAAGAAATTGACCCGGATGATATTGAAGAAAAAGACACCTTCTCCGGCACCATTGAATGGATTGGCAACAGTGGCAGATACTTTGTCTCGGCCCTGGTACCTACTACTCCTTCAGATGCCAAATTCAAACTTGCGCTCAATGGAGATCTGGTCACCTCATCCTACATCAAATCCATGGATCGCATTGATCCGGGGCAACAGGCATCCCTCTCCTTTGACCTGTACATGGGCCCCAAGAGCCTGAAAGTTCTCAGTGCCTATGATAACAACCTTAAAAAATCCATTAATTTCGGATGGTTTGATATCCTGGCAAAACCCTGTCTCATCGGTATGAACCTCATCCACGATATCATTCCTAACTACGGCATTGCCATTATTCTTTTGACCCTTTTAATAAAACTGATCTTCTGGCCCCTTGGCAGCAAGAGTTACAAGTCCATGAGTGACATGAAAAGACTACAGCCCCTGATGATGGAGCTCCGGGAAAAACATAAAGATGACAAACAGCGCATGAACAAGGAAGTGATGGGCCTTTACAAAACCTACAAGGTTAATCCCATGAGCGGTTGTCTTCCCATGGTTGTTCAAATGCCCATCTTTTTTGCCCTGTACCGCATGCTTTACCAGGCCATTGAACTCCGACATGCCCCTTTTATGGGATGGATTGCAGACCTTTCAGCACCGGATCGGCTTTTTAGCTTTGATTTTGCCATTCCGTTTATGCAGGCCCCCTATGGTATCCCGGTTCTGACCATCATCATGGGTGCCTCCATGTTTTTGCAACAAAAAATGTCGCCCTCCACGGGGGATCCCACCCAGGCAAAAATGATGATGCTCATGCCCATATTCATGACCTTTATTTTCATCAACTTTCCTGCCGGGCTTGTCCTTTACTGGCTTGTTAATAATGTTCTCTCCATTGGCCAGCAGTATTACATTCAAAAGAAATTTGCCTAAACCACGGAGGTATGATGAAACAGACCCAGGAATTTGATGGAAAAAACATTGATGCGGCCGTTACCAAGGCCTGCTCTGAATTAAATGTGACCAAGAAACAACTGGTTTATGACATAATCTCTTCGGGTTCATCCGGAATTTTCGGCATTGTCGGTGTAAAAAAGGCAAGAATCCGTGTGACCCTGCCAGAGAAAAAGAACACGCTGGATACCCCTTCATCTGATGCAGGGGATTCAACAGATTCCCAGGGCATCATGTCCATGGTGGATGAGGCCTTTGGCAAAGAACCACCGGAACCGGCGCTTGCTCCTGCCGGTAAAAAATTTAAACGTGTTCCTGCGGCAAAGAAAAAAACGCCCAGAAAACCGGCACCACTGCCGACACATGCGTCCAAGAATACCGAACCAACAGAAAAACAAAAACTAACGGAAAATGTAAAAAAAGAACCCATCACCCATGAATCGCCTGTGGCGGTTACCCCAGAAGCACCTGGGGCACCGGCAGAAGTTGCACAAACGCCTGATGAGACATCAAGCCCCCCAAAAAAATTAGAAAAAAAGAACTTCAAAAAAAGGGAGGTCGTTCCCCCGGTTCAAAAAACAGGGAAAAATGAAGTCGTTGATGATAGAGAGGAGGGGTTTCCTCCCAAATACATGGACGAGGTTGCTGTGGATGTACCTGAAGAAGCCATGGAACTTGGACGAGCGACGCTTCAGAAAATGGTGGATCTCATCACCTCTGATGCCACAGTGGTTGCAAAAAGTGATGAGGATCGCCTCCTTTTAAGGGTGGATGGGGGCAACTCCGGGGTACTCATCGGCCGACGGGGTCAAACCCTGGAGGCCATGCAGTTCCTCACCGATAAAATCATCAATCGATACAGTGAATCCCGGGTACGACTAAAGGTGGACATAGAAGGATATATGGAAACCCGGAAGGAGAACCTGAGAGCCCTGGCCCATAAAATGGCAGACAAGGCCCAGAAAACCGGAAAACCTGCCACCATCAATCAGATGACGGCCCAGGATCGTCGGATTGTTCACCTGGCTTTAAAGGACGATGCCCGGGTGAGAACCCAGAGTATGGGAGACGGTTATTACAGAAGACTTGTCATCTTTCCCAAAAAAAGAGCCTACAAAAAGAAAAGGAACATTCAAAAATAGTTCCATGATCCACGACACCATTGCCGCCATTGCCACTCCCCCCGGGATGGGGGGAATCGGCATTATTCGCATTTCCGGACACCAGGCGTTGTCTGTTATATCCGGACTGTTTGGAAAAACCCTGAAGGGTCCCATGGATTGCCTCAATCTGGAATCCCACCGGGTTGTCCACGGCTATATTTTCCATCCCCAGGAGCACATCGTGCTGGATGAGGTTCTTGTGATTCCCATGCGGGCACCCAGATCCTACACCCGGGAAAATGTGGTGGAAATCCATGCCCATGCGGGCCCCATGGTCATGCGAGCCATTTTGGAATGCATTATCACACAGGGTATACGCCTGGCAGAACCCGGTGAATTCACCAAACGGGCATTCTTAAACAATCGCATTGATCTCACCCAGGCCGAGGCCATTTCTGACATCATTTGTGCCAGATCCACGGCCTCCATGAAGATGGCCGCAGCCCAGTCCACAGGAAAACTCAAAGAGACCATTACCCAGGGGCGGGAAACTCTCATTTCTCTGTTAACCCTTCTTGAAGCGGCCATTGATTTCCCCGATGAAGGGGAGGATCTGATCCCGGAAAAACAATTTCTGGAGCAGATCAATGGGGTCATTGACATCTGCAACCGGGGCATCAAGACTTATGATAACGGGCATTTTTTAAGGGATGGTATCAAGCTTGCCATCTGCGGCCCCCCCAATGTGGGAAAATCCAGCCTCATGAACTGCCTCCTGGAGTCTGAAAGATCCATTGTCACGGCCATACCCGGAACCACCCGGGATCTTATTGAAGAGGGCATTAACATTGACGGGGTACCCTTTGTTATCTCCGATACGGCAGGGATGCATGACACAAAAAACCCCGTGGAGCAGATCGGTATCAGAAAAGCAAAGGAAAATATTGCCCGGGCAGACATGGTTCTTTTTATGAAAACCGCCGGAGAGAAGATTTCTGCCCAGGAAATTCAGGCCATTGCCCCCTCCCATGAAAAGGTGATCATTGTCTTTAACAAAATGGATCTAATGCCATTGGAGTTCACCCCGCAACTGCCGGAAGATCTGCAAGATATTCCCCATGCGCTGATCTCTGCACGCAGGATCAGGGGAATCCAGGATCTTAAACGACAGATCCTTGCAATGTCCACAGCAGACCAAACAGATCCAACCAGCGTAATCCCCAACCTGAGACACAAGATTGCCCTTGACCAAACAAAAACAGCCCTTGTCTGTGCCAGGCAGAACCTGATGCACCACAGGGAAGAGGAAACCCTTGCCATTGATATTCGAATGGCAGCGGAATCCCTGGGAGAAATCACCGGTGATACCGCAGATATTGACATCCTTGACAAAATATTCAGTCAATTCTGCATTGGAAAATAAGATTTTAAATAACTGCCACGGGGCAGGCCCTATTCTGGCCTCGGCCTGCCCATAACGAAGCATGAAAGAATTCTACTCTTTCATATAAAAATATGCAGGGCAGTCACCGGGGGCTCTGCTGTCGGCACTCCAGTGCCACATTTTCTTATGAACTTTCAGGGTGCCAGACATCAAAAGGCAAACCTGACAAATAAAAGGATTGAACTTCCATGGATTTTAAAGAACATTTTGCAAAATACGAGGCATTGGTCTCCATCATTGACGGCATTTTTGAAAAGGTAAAATCAGAATATCCCAAGGAGGTTTCCTGCAAGGAAAAATGCTGTGACTGCTGCTATGCCATATTTGATATCCCCCTCATTGAGGCGATCTATCTTAACCATAAATTCAGGGAAAAATTTTCAGGGACAGAAAAAAGCAAACTCATTGATAAAGCCGCCACAATTGACCGTGCATTATTTAAAATGAAACGGGATGCCCACAAGGCTGTCAAGGCGGGAAAAGAGGAGTTGGAGATTCTGGCGACCATGTCCCAGGAACGTATTCGGTGCCCACTTCTGGGAGAAGATAACCTGTGCATCTTGTATGAATCACGGCCCATCACCTGCAGGATTTACGGTATTCCCACAGCCACAGCCGGTGTCAGTCACATCTGTGGTCAAACCCAGTTTGAACAAGGGGGAAAATACCCCACGCTGAACATGGATGCCCTCTACGCCCAGCTCCAGCTCATTTCTGCGGAAATGACCGCAGCGGTCAAGGCAGAAAATGTCAAAGCCTGTGAGATGCTCATCCCTGTATCCATGGCCCTGATAACCGATTTTAACGAAACTTTTTTTGGAGTGGAAGCCAATGGATAACTTTAGCCCAGAAGAGATTGAAGCCAAAAAGAAAGCCATCTTTGATGCCATGGGCAAACGGGGTCAAAAACAGATCATGAATAAAGTGGGATACGAAAACTGGGATCCCATCCAAACCCCCAAAGACCCCATTGACATCAGAAAAGATGGTACCAAGCGCACCTCCCAAATGCTGATCAGTGAGTTCCTCCAGCAATCCAGCCACGATGATTACTCCAACTCCTTTGCCCAAGGTGCCCTTGAAATGTGCCTGGGGATCATTAATGACGATGAGAAAGTCAGGGGGATGTTTGAATTTTCCAAGTGGTACAGTGCGCTGTTAATAAAAGAAGGAAAAACCCTTAAATAAAGGTAAATATTTACAACAGACCTCGTTACTGGCTAATCTCTTCAGTGGGCAAGATGCCCTATTGAAGCAATTTTCAGTTATTTTATATGATAATTGGACAGTTACAATTTTTTTAAATCATGTAAATTAAATCGTTTTTGGCTATTTTAAGCCATTAATAAATTGATTCACGATCTAAACTGTCCAAAAAATATGGATAAAAATCACGAGGTCTGTACAAATAAAGAAAAGCATTCAGTCGGGAGAAAGTTGTTAAATTTTTTGGGCTGGATCATCCGGGGAAAAGAGGCTTTTTTGAACTCCCTTCTTGAATATATCCATACCGTTGTCACGGACGCCGAAACCCGACTCACCCCCCAGGCGCTCATCAAACAAACCACCCAGGCCCGGGGTGTTTCTGCCAGGTGTGTAAAATCTGCCATTCGAACGCTCCTGGACAATGGCAGCTTAAGTTACACTTACGTATTCGGTGCCACCTGCATTGAACCCTCCTTTGCAAAGCCGGTTAAAATAACAGATCATTTCACCCTGTTTCCCCCGGGAATCAACCCTGACCGGGATAATGATGCTATTACAATCTGTATTCAGCCGGGGATCTCCTTTGGATCCGGCCGTCATCCCACCACCCGATTGTGTCTCCGGGCCATGGAATATGCCCTCATTGACAGGCAGTTGCTTCAAGCCTGTGCGACACCCCACAATGCCGTGGATGTCGGCACCGGCTCCGGGGTGCTGGCCATTGCCGCCGTTAAGGCAGGGGTTTCTCACTGCCTTGCCCTGGACAATGATCCCGTTGCCGCTGCCGAAGCTGAAAAAAATGTTGCACTGAATGAGTTAAATAATCGCATAACGGTGTCCCACCGGGAACTCAACAAGGCATCCGCCACCCCACTTGCCATGGTATGTGCCAATCTGCGGTATCCCACTTTGAAATCACTGGCACCCCTTTTCACCCACATCACCGGCAACAATGCACTGCTGATTTTTTCCGGCATCAGGCCCGAAGAATTGCTCCCGCTGATGACAGCGTATGGGGCCAGGGGATTTCACACAATGTGGCAGGCAGAGGAAAAGAACTGGTCAGGGATAGTCATGGTGAAATCATGATCTCATCTCCATCTGGAATCCTTTTTTATTAAAAAATAAAACTTCCGAACACCCTCAGCACAGCCCCCCCGAGGGGCAATAGGAATCGGCCAATTGGGCCGTCTACGGTTCCGGGCCGGGCCCATTGCCCCTCGGGGGGCGGCATGGTTCCATTTGGCTCCGCGTCTACGACCCAATCTTTGTTGTGTCGTTGGACAACATGTCCGTTATCTCATCCCACAAATATTTAGACTTTTGGGAAATGATGTCCTACAAATGGACTTGTCCAACAAGTGCAAAATGGGAAATGGGGGATGCACCGAGTCTCTACCGTTCTCCCCGCTTGTAGGGTTCCCCCAATTGGGCCGGGGCACTGAGTTTTCGCTGATCCCCCAGGCCGATGAGGATCAAAATCAACAGCGTGGCCCCATAGGGCAGCATGGCAAGGAAATTGGGGGAAATGCCAAGGGGTTGCAGCAGATACTGGAGAACAAAGATACCGCCAAACAAAAAAGCACCGCCAATGGCCTTACCTGGATTCCACAGGGCAAAAATAGTCAGGGCAATGACAATCCACCCCCGACCCGCAGTCATCCCCTCAATCCATGATTTACTGTAAGAAGTGGACAGGTGGGCCCCGGCCATGGCCGAAAACCCGCCCCCAATCATCACACAGGCATACCGAATGAGAGTGACATTAACCCCCTGGGTTTCTGCGGCCCGGGGATGTTCCCCTGTGGACCGAACCTTGATACCCAACCGCGTCCGTTCAAGGAAAAACCATGCCACCAGGGCCAGGAGAATGGCCATATAGAAAAAAGGCGTCTGCCTGAAAAAAATTGCTCCCACAACGGGGATATCACATAACCAGGGAATGGCCACATCGTTCATTTTTACTGCAAGGGGTTTGCCCACATAGGGTTTACCCAACATACCGGAAAGTCCCAGCCCAATCATGGTCAAGGCAAGGCCAGACACCACCTGATTGGCCTGGAGGGTCACCGAAGCAAAGGCATGGATAAGGGAAATCACCATCCCAGCCGCAATGGCAGCCATGAGTCCAAACCAGGGATTCCCCGTGGTGTAAGTCACGAGAAAAGCCACCACCGCTCCCAGGGACATCACGCCTTCCACCCCCAGATTTAATATTCCCGACCGTTCACAGATCACCTCCCCCACAGTTCCCAAAAGCAGGGGCGTACCCGCCACCATGGTGCGTTGGAGTACTGAAATAATTACATCATCCATATGGATTCCTATATTTTTTTTATATGAAAGAGTAGACACTCCTAACGTTCTTTCATGCTTAGTTGTGGGCAGGCCGAGGCCAGAATACGGTCTACCCGTGGCAGTTATTTATTTATCCCGGTTAGGGACTTGGACGAGAATAAACTACCAAATTAAAATTTTTCATAATGCAATAAGTACCCGGGCATATATTCCTCAAAATAAAACTCATAAATATTAATGGTATATCTCTGTGAAATACCGAAAAACATATGCATGGGTACTTATCAGCGTATTAAGCTGGGCATAGTGGTAGCCTATTTTCGGGGAAGTCCCTTATGAATTAACCGATGCAGTGCGCTGAATCGTCACTTTGTTTTTTATGAAAAAATCCCCCATGATCAAAAAAACCAGAAGGGTACCGTTGACAATCTGCACCGTGGCTGCCGGAAGCCCCAGGGACATTTGGATGGCATCTCCCCCCACCAGGATACCTGCAAAAAACACCCCTGACACAATGGCATAAAGGGGATTTAGTTTGGCAAGCCAGGCCACAATGATGGCGGTGAATCCATACCCAGAAGAGATGGATGCCGGATACCCAAGATAGTGATGGATACCTGCCACTTCCCCCACACCGGCAAAACCGGCAAGTCCCCCACTGATGAGCATGATCATCATGCTGGTCTTAAAAAAATCAATGCCTGCATAACGTCCGGCCTCGGGATTTTCTCCGATGACCCGAACCTCATAGCCAAACCGACTTCTGTAAACAATGATGGTGAGAATCACAACGGAGATCAGGGCCAGAACCAGGGTGACATAATGAATTCTTGATCCGGAAATCACCCCCAGTATGGCACTATCTGGAAGATTATCCGTGCCGGGAAATCCAAACCGGGTTTTTCCCTTCCAGGGCCCCACAATGAGCAGGGTGAGAAATTCGGCACAGATATAGTTAAGCATCAGGGTGGAAATCACCTCATTGATGGCAAATTTTATTTTAAGGAATGCCGGTATCAGGCCACACAGCGCTCCTCCCAGAAACCCGGCGGCAAACATCAATGGCACAATCACAAAGGAGGGTAAAAATTCCCCCCAGGTGAGCCCCACCCATGCACCGAAAATTGCCCCCATAAGAAGCTGGCCTTCGGCACCGATATTCCAAAATTTGGCCCTGAAGGCAAGGGTAAGCCCCCCACCGATGAGCACCAGGGGAATTGCCTTGGTAAGGGTCTCCTTAAACCCATACATGGATCCAAAGGAGCCCATGAAAATCTTTGAAATGGCAAAAAAAGGATTCACCCCGCACACCATGAATATGATGCCAACGGCCACAAGGGCGGTTAAAAGGGAAAACAAATTGGTGACAAGGGATTGAATCGGTGTGATGCGATCCCGATCACTGACTTTAATTCTAAGCATATTATTTTTATCCAGGCCCTTTCAAAGGCATCATCCATTGATTAGACATCATATTATTTTTAATAACTGTCACGGGCAGATCATATTATGACCTTGATCTGCCCACAACGAAGCATGAAAGAATGTTAGGCTCGCCTACTCTTTCATATAAACGGGCAACGAATATTGGGTCGTAGACGCGGAGTCAAATGATATCATGCCGCCCCCCCCGATGGGCAATGGGCCCGGCCGGAACCGTTAGACGGCACAATTGGCCGGTTCCTATTACCCATCGGGGGGGGCTCTGCTGAGGGTACTTTAACACGGGCGCATTCCCATTTTCCCGGCCCATCACATAACCCATTGATTTCATTAAGCCACTATCCATTGATACAAAATAAAATATCTTGATAAATCAAAGAGTTAACTCTCCAACCGGAAAAATGGGAATACGCCCCTTTAACACTTCATTTTCATATAAAAAAACCTACAGATTCAATTAATAATTATATTTTAAATAAAATCAATTATTTAAACAAAATCTGGTATTATGTCTATTGTCTAAACCCATTGAAACGGTGTTTAAAATTTTAAGGAACCCGCCATCATTAAACCAATATCCGAGGCCCGTTTATCATCTGCCGAATCCAGGATTCCGGTGAATTCTCCCTGGAACATCACGGCGATGCGATCACATAATTCAAAAATTTCTTCAAGATCCTCTGAAAACAACAACACCGCTCCCCCCTCTTTACGGCGTTTGAGCAGTTGTTCCCTCAAATATTCCGTGGCCCCCACATCAAGCCCATAGGTGGGATGGGACGCCACCAGAAGGGGAGGCGCTTCACTGATCTCCCGACCCAGTATCAATTTTTGAATATTACCACCGGAAAGATTTTTGATCTGCATATCAATGGAGGGGGTGGCCACCCGGTAATCCGCCACCAGATCGCTGGTGTGCTTTTTGATGCGCCCATATTCCAGAAACATCTTTTTGGAAAATTTTTTCAGGTGGTGCTGCTTTAAAATGGCATTGTCGTAGAGATATAGCCCCGGTGCAATGCCAAATTTTATCCGCTCCTCGGGCACATGGCTAACGCCACTGTCATAGATACGCCGGGGGGACAGGTTGGTAATGTCCTGGCCCTGGGAAAAGACCCTTCCCGATGACACCCGTCGTATGCCGGTGATGGCTTCGGCAAGCTCCCGCTGTCCATTGCCAGCCACCCCGGCCACCCCAAAAATTTCATTGGAATGGATATCAAAGGAGACATCTTTCACACAGGGAAGCCCCTTATCTCCCAGGACATTGAGATTTTCAACGGTGAGCACCTTTTTCCCCGGGGGAATCTTTTCCCGGTGTACATTAAAGAGTACATCCCTGCCAATCATCATGCGGGCCAGGGATTGTTTGTTCATACCGTCGGTGTCTGCATGACCCACAATTTTTCCCTTCTGTAGCACCGTTACCCGATCACACACGTCCATGATCTCATCGAGTTTGTGACTGATGAGGATCACCATGTGGCCCTGGGCTTTCATATCTTTGAGGATTCGAAACAGCTCCTCAATCTCCTGGGGGGTCAATACCGAGGTAGGTTCATCCAATATCAACAGATCTGCCCCATTTAAAAGAGCCTTGATGATCTCCACCCGCTGCTGCTCACCGGCGGAAAGCTGCCACACTTTTTTTGAAGGATCTATGCTGAAGTTAAATTTTTTAGAAAAGGCCAGCACCTGATCCCGGATGCGTATCTTGGGGAAAAAAAAAGGGGTGTGCTTGTATCCCAAAGCAATATTTTCAATGACAGAATGGTTTTGCACCAGCATGAAATGCTGATGCACCATGCCAATACCATGGGTAATGGATTCCGTGGGAGAGGTAATTTTTACCGGCTTTCCGTTAATTAGAATTTCACCGCCATCGGGTTGATACAGTCCATAAAGGATGTTCATCAGCGTGGTTTTTCCGGCACCATTTTCCCCCAGAAGCCCCAGTATTTCACCGGATTTCACCTGGAGGTTAATTCCCTGGTTTGCAAAAACCCCTTGAAATGATTTTGAAATACCCTTCATTTCAAGTGTATCAATTTTTTTCATATTGCTCCTGACAAAACAGGACCAAATGACATGATCCAGGGGATAGGTCAAGATAAATCACACAGTCCTTTGCCTCCACCCGGCACATGCCACCTGGCCCTTCTTATGATTTAGAATTGCTGAGCGAATGGCTATTTGGGAACAGAGCCCTTTACATTGTCAACATAGTACATGATGCTCAACAGGTCTTCCTTGGACGCCCGCTCCCCGGCCTTTACCTTCAGGATTCCGGCATTATCCTTGATGGGGCCATCAAAAGGATCAAATATTTCCACGCCTTCCTTCATCTGGGCGTAGCGTTTGAGCACAAGGTCATACACGGAAAGTTTACCCAAATCCGGGGTATTGACTTCAACTTTTTTGAGATTTTCCACAAATTTGGAATTAATCATCTCATCTTCACTGCCACCCAAAAGTGCGGCCCCTTCTGCGGCAAGCCACCAGATATCTTCATTGGTCCAGGTGCCGTTGTACATATCTTCAAGAATTTTGGCATACATGCCACCCCAGTTCATGAGCTGACCGGAAACAACCGAGTCTTGTCCATAGGCTTGCATGGGGCTGTAATGGCTGAACGTATAAATCTGCTGGCCTTTTTCACAGTGATCTTGTCCCACTTCAATAACAGCCGGGGTATCTTCGGTGAACGCAATGGCATCACAACCGGATGCAATGAGGGATTCAGTGGCTTCCTTGGCCTTATCCGGTCCATACCAGGCATAGATCCATCGCACATCCACTGTTACCGCAGGATTGGCAGCCTTGGCCCCCAAAGCAAAGGCATTGATGTGACGCACCACCTCGGGAATGGGAAACGCCCCCACATAGCCTATTTTTCCGGTCTTGGTCAGTGCTCCGGCCATGAGCCCGTTGAGATAATACATCTGATAGAGATCTCCGAAATAGGTTCCCACATTGTCTCCCCGTTTGAAACCGGAGCAATGCATGAACTTCTTTTCAGGATATTTTTTACCTGCGGCCACGGTGTCGTTCATGTAACCGAAACTGGTGGTGAACACCACATCACATTTTTGTTCCTGGATGAATCGATCTATGATTCTTGCGGAGTCTGATTCTGACACAGACTCAATAAAAACGGTTTCAAGCCATGGATATTTATTTTGTACAAATTGTCGTCCCTGGTCGTGACCATAGGAAAATCCATAATCTCCCACCGGTCCCACATAGACAAAACCGGCCTTAATCTTCTTATCAGCGGCAAAGGCGCTTCCCGCTGCAAAAATCAGACAAAGGCAAAATAACAGTATCCGTCGGGTCAAACTCATGTCATGCTCCTGTTGTTTAAATGTTGTTTAAATGTTGTTCACATGGGATGCCCCGGACTATATGTCCCGTGGCACTCCATGCGCTGTTGTGACAATGCCGCTTTGCCATGGCCAACTCACATGTCCCCCCCCGGCAATAATATTTTTTTTGGGGGGGGGCACTTCAAGCATCAGTTTGGCAAGCCCATGTGCCTTTTTAATTTTCTTAAAATAAATTTGGGCATTTTACGATAATTTCCCCAATGTCGTCAACCCTTATGATCCCTTAAAAGCCCCTTCTTAAATCATCCCCTTTCTGGGTTGGCACATCTGACAGGAGATACCCCTCTTTTAAGTCAATATTTTTCTGCGTATCAAAAATTATATCGACAGATGATGGATTTTATGCTTATCTAATCATTTTATATTAAATCAATTCCCCCATTAAGATTGAATGAGGTGGTTTGCTCATAAAATTGAACCCATTGGGCCATGAACGTGGCATCAATGGGCAATATTATGATCAACCCCGGATGAGGAGAGAATGGAAAGAGCAATCAACATCCTTAGAAAAAGTGAACTCTTCAGAAGCATAGAAGAAAAAGACCTTGAGGCAATGGGGCACATCCTGGAACAAAGAGCCGTACAGGAAGGCGAAACCCTGGCAACAAAGGGAGATACGGCCACCTTCTTTTTTGTGCTAAAAACAGGAACTCTCCTGATTGCACTGAACGATGGAAAATCCGCTGTGGTGGACAAAACAGGCGATTTCATCGGCCTGGAGTTATTATCATCAAAGGGAATATACATCGCCACCCTGACAGCGCTGACCCCCTGCGAGATTGTGGTCATTCCAAGGGATACCTTCCTGGGATTTATCCAAGGCGATTCTTCTGCAGCAGCCACTTTTATGCAGAGCTGGAGCACCTATCGTTCCAGAACCTTCCCCTTCTTACCGGAACAAGATGTCCCTGATATGGATTATCAGTATTAATATTCTGTTCCGCATTCTTTAATTAAGGAATGAGCCCAAAATAACATACCCTTTTAAAAAGTTGGGAACACTATCCTTCAACGGTGGCATATTCTGAAAAGGGCAAATTATTTGAGACTGGTTCCTAAATGCATGAATCAAGCCATTGAATTTTTGATAATCTGAAAAATATGGAGGCAAATGTGTACGGTTTAGATGCAATCAATGCATACAACGGATGGGCAATCTCCGTTGTGGGCGTAACCATTGTATTCACTGGCCTTGTGATGTTGTCCTTGGCCATATCCCAGCTTCATAAACTGCTGAGTCTATGGGAGAACAGAGAAGAACTCTCCCTTTTTAAAAAAAAGGCCCCTGCAACGGATCAGATCCCGGTTGAACTCACTCCGGGGCAAAAGGAAAGCGCAAGGCAATTTAAACTCCTGGCAGAAACGTTGAATGAGCATTTTTCCCTGCCAAGACTTTTAAAACTGGCCAAAATCAGTGGCATTGATCACCCCCATGCAACCCTTGCAAGGCTTCTTGAGACAGACATCATCGTATCAGATACCCAAGGGTACCATGTCCTGGACATGGCACAATTCAAAACACTGGCTTCCTAAAAAACATCAATCATCCACGCAGAGGCATACGCTATGGAGCACCTATTTGTAGATTTTTTTCAAAACACCGGTTTTTTTCTATGTGACTACCGCAACATCGTCATGATCCTTGTGGGAATGACCTTTATATACCTTGGCATTGCCAAGGACTACGAACCCCTTTTACTGGTTCCCATCGGCTTTGGTATGCTCATGGGAAACATTCCCGTGTTCCAGGGGCTTGGTCTTGGTATCTACGAGAATAACAGCGTTCTTCACTATCTATATCAGGGGGTCACCCAGGGGATTTATCCCCCGTTGATTTTTCTTGGCATCGGTGCCATGACCGATTTTTCCACCCTGCTGGCACGACCGGTGCTTATGCTCCTTGGGGCCGCAGCCCAGACCGGTATATTTTTCACATTCCTGGGAGCCCTGGCCCTGGGATTTGCCCCCAACGAAGCCGCTTCCATCGGCATCATCGGCGGTGCCGACGGTCCTACGGCCATTTTTCTTACGGCCAAACTGGCCCCCAAACTAATCGGCCCCATTGCCGTGGCTGCCTATTCCTACATGGCCCTGGTACCGGTGATTCAACCCCCCATCATGAGACTTCTGACCACCCGAAAAGAGCGCCTTATTCGCATGGAAGAACCCCGGGACGTTAGCAAAAGAGAAAAAATGCTCTTTCCCATTGTCGCTTTTCTCCTGTGCTGTTTTCTGGCACCAGCGGCCCTTCCCCTGCTTGGCATGCTCTGCTTTGGTAACCTTTTAAAAGAAGCCGTGGTAACGGAACGACTGGCCGTGGCCGCAAGGACTTCCATCATTGATTCTGTCACCATCCTTCTTGGGGTCACCGTGGGGGCGAGTACCCAGGGGGATGTATTTCTCACTGCTGAGTCTGTGGGAATCTTTTTTCTGGGAGCTCTGTCCTTTTGTATCGCAACGGCGTGCGGTCTGCTGTTTGCCAAATTCATGAATCTCTTTTTGAAAAGCAAAATAAACCCTCTGCTGGGGGCTGCCGGCGTCTCTGCTGTTCCAGATTCAGCAAGGGTCGTGCAGGTGGTGGGACAACAGGAAGATCCCACAAATTTTCTGCTCATGCATGCCATGGCACCTAACATATCCGGGGTTATCGGATCCGCAGTGGCTGCTGGCGTGCTGTGGAGTTTCATGTCATAACCATAAAATTCAAGGAAATGTATCCATGCTCGAAACACACATTGAAGATCAAATCCTCATTGCAACACTGGTTGGTGGAAACACCAGCGCCATGGATCGTCAGACCCTGGAGCACCTCCAGAAAGCCGTCAACCAGGTAAATGTTGAAGAAAAAATCAAAGGAATGGTTCTCACCGGGAAAAATCGTTTTTTCTCCACCGGGTTTAATTTAAACACCTTCATGGCCTTTGAAACCTTAGAACAGGCAGGTGATTTTATTGCCTTTGCCGACCGGGTATTCTTTAACATTTTTACATGCAAAAAACCCGTTGTCTGCGCCATGAACGGACATGCCGTTGCCGGTGGGCTGATTATTTCCATGGCAGCGGACTACCGTCTTCTCTCCAACCACCCCAAAACCAAGGTTGGCATGTCAGAAATCAATATAGGTGTTCCCCTGTCCGCCGTGCAGACCGGCATCATGAAGTTTGGTCTTGACTCCAATCGAGTCTATCGGAACCTGCTCTATTTTGGCAAGTTGATCAACAGCGCAGATGCCCTACAGGAAAATATTGTGGATGAAATTCTTGCCCCAGAAGCGCTCATGGATCGGGCAAAAGCCATTGTCTCCTCATGGATGGATACCCCTGGAAAGCCCTTCATGCGCTTAAAGAAGGAATTAAAAAGGGATACTGCGGCACTAATGGAGACAAGGCTGTCAGAAAAAAAGCGATATCAAAATCTGGATTTTTTCCTGGACAAAGACGTCAAGGACTCCCTGGCCCGGGTCCAGGCTTCCATGGCATAAAGCCAACTGAAGTCAAGCTTGGCTTATGGGCATTATTTCTGGAAGTTTCTGGATTACATAGAGCTGGGACAATAACGCAAACCTGCCCCCGTTTTCCCACAAAAAAACGCCGTTCCATTAAAATGGAAGCGGCGTTTTGTATTTTTGGGGCACTGAATCAAACCTTAAAAAATCAGGTAATATAATAGGCTGATCCTTAAAATTTTAAGCTCATCATGGATTAGTGTGAAAACTCATATCCACAGATGCGTAAACACTGAGGATTGCACGCGGCAATCATATCCAAACCACACTAACACTACACGACACTTTCATAATCCACCCTGTTTTAAGGGGATTCTAAAGCGTGTTTCCTTATCTTTCGACATTCGATCTTTAGTGAAACAAGTAAAGTGTCGCTGTAGTGCTAATCCGCGAAGAGCCAAATTTTAGAATCAAGGTCAGTCTACCGGAAGGATGTAGGTGGCACAGGCATCGGCAGACTCCCATGCAGACACCCGGGAGACCCGTACGGTCTCATCGAGTTTTTCTTGCCCCAGGCAGGTTTTTAACCGATTGGCAATATAAATGGCAATTTGTTCCGATGAGGGCTGAATCACCTTAAATGCCTCCAGCTCATTTAAGAACTTATGATCAAGCTCTTTCATGATGGCCCGCACATGTTTCTTGATATGTCCAAAATCCACCAGCACCCCAGCAGCATTGAGATGTTCGCCAGTGACATACACCTCCACATTCCAGTTGTGGCCATGGAGGTTCTCGCATTTTTCTCCCACCATGGTTAGCTGGTGGGCAGCGGCAAAATCGGTCTTTACCTTTAATTCAAACATAGGTTTTTTCCCCTGGATGATCACATCCCCCTGAAAAGTCGTTTCAGCTTATTTGAAATTTTATCCGAATCCAGCTTATCAAATTCCCGCAATATTTTTTCCTGTTTTTTGGACAGTCGTGTGGGGGTTTTGATATCCACCTGGATGATCTGATCTCCCCGCCTGCCGGATCTCAGGGAAGGTATTCCCTCACCCTTGAATCGAAAGGTATCTCCATACTGGGTTCCTTTGGGAATTTTAAGTTCTTTCTCACTTTCAAGGGTGGGAATGCTTATTTCATCCCCCAGGGCAGCCTGGACAAAGGAGATATCCACCAAACAGATAATATTGGTTCCATCCCGTTTAAACAGCTTATGGGGTTTTACACTGATAAAGACATACAGATCACCGGCAGGGCCCCCGGAGGTGCTGCTTTCTCCCTCACCAGTCAAACGCAATTTAGCCCCAGTGTCCACACCGGCAGGCACCTTGACAGAAACTTTCTTTGAAATCTCCATCCTGCCATTGCCCACACATTTGGGGCAGGGATGGGGAATTGATTTTCCCTTGCCCCGACAATAGGGACAGGTGGTTTTTACCTTGAAAAATCCCTGGCTCTGGATAAACTGGCCGGTGCCACTGCAATGGGAACATGTTTCAGGAGCGGTTCCCTCCTTGCATCCACTTCCCCCGCACATATCACAATTATCCAGTTTTTTGACATCAATAACATTTTCAATTCCAAAGGCGGCCTCCATGAAGTCAAGGCTCATATCATAGCGAAGGTCTGATCCCCGCTGAACCCGGGTGCCACCCCGCCCTGACCTGGCACCGCCACCAAAACCAAAAAAATCTTCAAAAATATCCCCAAAACTGGAAAAAGCATCCTCAAAACCACCCCCAGATCCCCCGGCACCTTCAAGTCCCTGGTGTCCAAATTGATCATAAAGCTGGCGTTTCTGATCATCTGAGAGAACACCATAAGCTTCTGAAGCTTCTTTAAACTTTTCCTCAGCGGCACTGTTTCCAGGATTTTTATCCGGGTGAAATTTTATGGCAAGTTTTCGGTATTTAGACTTTAACTCATCCTTTGAGTCGTCCCTGGAAGCTCCCAGGATTTCATAGTAATCACGTTTATCTGACATATATTCCCTGTCTCAGCTACTGAAATTAACGGGTTTGATCACGATGCAGACACGCATCATAATTGTCTGAACAAAAACGATTCACATCATGCCTGCAACGGTTCTCATAATGATTGATAAATCAAATGGATTGTGTTACCCAATGTCCACCTTTGTGGATACAGCAGGAAACACCTCAAGAGTCCTAAGTTCTCATAACGCATTGAAATAATTAAGACCTATTAAATCAAGTTTTAATTCACAGGCTCTATAATTTCAAGGAATTAGCAAATCTAAACACACAACATGCACAGAACTTAAGACTGAAGAGAAAACACTTAAGATCCTTTTTTTAACCATGCCGTCATCCATGGTATATTAAGGAACCAGTCTTAAATAATTTGCCCTTTTGAAAACACGCCACCGTTGAAGGATAGTGTTCCCAACTTTTTAAAAGGGTATGTTATTTTGGACTCATTCCGAAACATGGAATGCCCATAAAAAATCAGCCGGTTAAAAAAAATCGGGGTGTCTGGTATAAAATATTTCCAGATCCATCCCCAATAAACGTTTAAAACTAAAACATAAATCAGGAATGTCAATATTAACAGCAAGAACTACCACACTTATACAGGAGGCGGCAATCCTCCCCTGAAATAAAGACTCAGGGGAGGATTGCCACAAATTCTATGACTATGGAACTTGATTTTATTAAAGATATGTTTGACAGCATTGCGCCGAAATATGATTTCCTGAACCGTTTTCTGAGTCTTCGGCAGGATGTGGTGTGGAGACGACAGATGGTGAAGGCCGCCTCCATCCCCGATGGAGGGGTGGTGCTTGATGTTGCCTGTGGTACCTGTGATGTAGCGTTGGAAATCAAAAGGCAAAGAGGAAACCAAGTAACGGTATCCGGCACGGATTTTTCCCCGGGCATGCTGTTTCTGGGCAAAGAAAAAATTCTTTCCCATTGCTGCGGCACCATGGACATCAGCCTTGCCGCTGGCAATGCCCTGGCCCTGCCCTTTAAGGACAATTGCTTTGATGCCCTGTTTATTGCCTTTGGCATTAGAAACATAATGGATCGGAAAAGTGCCCTGGTGGACTTTCACCGAACCTTGAAAAAAAACGGGAAAGTGGTGATCCTTGAACTTTCCGCCCCACGACAGGGAGGGTTTCAAAGACTATACATGACCTATTTTCAAAAAATATTGCCATTGATTGGCGGTATTTTTTCAAAAAATAAAAATGCCTACCACTATCTGCCAGCTTCGGTATTGAAATTTCCCGCAGCACCCTCCTTTGCCAGCACCATGGGAAAAGCAGGATTCCATGACATTCAATGGAAAAAAATGACCCTGGGCATCGTCACCCTGTTTGTAGGAACCAAGTAAGCTTCCCCACCTTGATGCGCTATACTCAGAAAGTATAACTCACAAAAGGGATCGCTGTTTTTTTCTTCGGGTACTCACCCCCAGAATAATTCCCACAACAAGGAGACCGGCCCCACTTAAGAACCACTTGATATCCTCTTGGCTCAAACGATTCTCAAGGGTGAGGATACGATCTTTCTGCTGGGTAAACGCCTGGGTCATCTCTTCGTGGGTCGCCTCAAGGGCAAGGAAATCTGCGGATTTTTTCTTCAAGCGATTATAGGCATCCTCAATCACTGCAAGTTTTTCCTGGGTGGCTTCAACATCTCGATTTTCCGCTCTAATTTTTTCTAACACCACTGTCAAATCTTTATTTTTTTTCTCCAGGGCATCCACCTGGCGTTCCATGGGAACATCCCGGGTGATGAAGCGGGTCAACACCCATCCTTCTTTGCCGTCAGTATTCCGTACTTGAGTCCAGTCCCTGCCATTTTCAATGATTTCCAGGCTATCCCCGGTGGACACCATGGAAAGAACCTTGTGCTTAGTACCAGGCCCTGTGCGCATGGTGATTTTCATCACCCCTCCCACATAAACAGTTTCTGCAAAGGAAATTCCCACAAAAAAAATCACACAGAACAGCAGGGCGATGAAACCACTTTTTGCAAACATCCTCATCCATACCTCCATATTTAAGCGGTGGCCACAGCACCTTCTCCCAGACGAAAGGCGTTCAGATTCATCTCCACAAAGGCTTTTTTGGCACGCAGGGTAATGGCTTTTTCCACACTTGCCCGGGATAATCCCAGGGCTCCAGAGGCAATCAATGCCCCCAGCAGTACAATATTCATGGTCATGGGGCTGCCCGCCTGCCGTGCCAGGGCCAGGGCATCAATGGCGATCAAATCGGCCACCCGTTCCCGCACCAGGGACATCATTTCATCCACATCAGGATAAACCCCCTGGCCAATGGCCACGGTAAAAGGGCGCAGGGGCGCTGTATTTGTGATCACCCGGGTCCGAGCATTACACCGCCCCATGGCCCGCACCACCTCAGAGGGCTCAAAGCCCAAAAGGATATCCGCCTCCCCATCTGAAATAATGGTACTTTCTGCATCCCCAAACACGATGGCAGACTCAACAACGCCTCCCCGCTGGGCCATGCCGTGTATTTCACTCATGCGCACCGGCACACCATCAAGGAGTGCGGCCTCCCCCAATACCTTTGATGCCAAGAGGTTTCCCTGGCCACCAACGGCAACAACAATTAATCTTGTGGTTTCCATATTGTGTTAATCCTATTTTTTTTTCAACGGCATAATGGCATTTTCAGGACAAATTTGGGCGCACACAGCACACCCCACACAGGTATCTGCATCAATGTGTACCCGCCCGTTATCCAGGTAAAAGGAGGGACAGGCAATCTCGTTGATACAATCCCTATGATCCAGACATTTATCTGTCACGGTGAAGGCTCTGGGTTTCAAGAGCTTGAGACCTTTGGCGTGCAGGGCACAGGGCTCCTGGGAAATAATCACAGACACCCCTTCAAAGGCCAAGGCTTCTTCAATGGCAGCAATGCTTTTTTTCACCTTAAAGGGTTTGATCAGGGTCACATGGCCAACGCCCAGGGATCTCACCACTTTTTCAATGGAAATTGAGGTGTAGCCCGGGAAATTCATCTGCTCCATATCCACCCCGGGATTGGGTTGATGTCCGGTCATGGCGGTGATGCCGTTGTCCAGGATAACAAGGGTAAAATTATGGTTATTAAACACCGCATTCACAAGACCTGTGATGCCGGAATGAAAAAAAGTAGAATCCCCGATAAATGCCACTACCTTTTTGTTTGTAGCCCGGGAAAACCCACAGGCACTGCTCACAGAGGCTCCCATGCACAGTACAAAATCCCCCATGGAAAGGGGGGGCAAAAAGCCCAGTGTGTAGCAGCCGATGTCAGAAGGAAACATGGCATCCATGCCCTTTGCTGCCTTTTTAATTTCGTAAAAGGTGGCCCGGTGGGAACAACCGGAACAAAGATTGGGGGGCCGCTGGGGAATTTCCGGCAATCCTTGTTTTTCCACGGAGCTTGCGGGGGTATACGGAATATCAAAGAAACGGGCCATATTTTCCCGAACCATGGCCGGATCAAATTCAGAGAGTCTTGAAAAAAGATCATCTGCCTTTCCCTTTATGGGAAGGGTTTCACAGGCTTCCTGGGCAAAGGCTTTAACCGCCTCCTCCATGACAGGTTCTCCCTCTTCAATGACCAGCACCTTTTGACAACCATTAATAAAATCCTTGATCATCCATTCCGGCATGGGGTTGGAAAAACCGATGCGCAAAATTTTAACCTGGCCTTCAAGTCCAAGGTCTTGAACAGCATCCCTGGCATAGAGATAGCTCACCCCGTTGCAGATCACCCCCAGGGTTCCGTCCCCGACGGTAAAATTAAGGTCAGAAGCATCGGACAGCGCTGCGGCCTTTGCCAAGTTCTCCAAAAGTTTGACATGGAGTTTTCTGGACACCGCTGGCACCGTCACATACCCCATGGGATTTGGCACAAAGTTTCCAGTGGGGATTGGCGTTTTCATCTCTTTTAAGGTGACAAAGGCGCTGGAGTGGTTAATGCGTGTGGTGGTACGAAGGAGCACGGGCTCTCCAAGGGTCTCTGACAGCTCAAAGGCCACCCGGGTCATCTCCTTTGCCTCCTCCACAGAAGAGGGTTCCAGCACTGGAAGCCCTGCCAGTTTCCCATAATATCGATTGTCGTGTTCATTCTGGCTGGAAAACATGGCCGGATCATCGGCGGTGAGGATCACAAGCCCTGCGGTGACCCCAATATAGGCAAGGGTTACAAGGGGATCCGCCGCCACATTGAGCCCCACGTGTTTCATCATACACATGGTTCTCACCCCGGAATTGGCAGCCGCAGCCGCCACTTCCAAAGCCACTTTTTCATTGGTGCTGTACTCAAAATAAAGGTCTGTTTCCTGGGAAATCTGGAACAGGTTCAACGACAACTCCGACGAAGGCGTTCCAGGATAGGTGGTTGCAAACCCCACCCCGGCCTCCACAGCCCCCCTTGCAATGGCTTCGTTGCCCAGCAGTAGAACCTCTTTATCGATTTTTTCACTTAAAAGCTTATGCATATTCGTTTACTTCCTCAACGGTTTCAAATAACTGCCACGGGCAAACCGTATTCTGGCCTCGGCCTGTCCACAACGAAGTATGAAAGAATGTTAGATATCTCGACTCTTTCATATAAAAATAGTCTTGGTTTGGCCGCCTTGATCACTTGGCGGTGGTGCTGCCATATAATTTTTCAGCATCGGCAAGGGATGACGCATACCCCTTGAATCCATCAATATCTTCGCAGGATTGAACGGAACGGGATGCAAAAAAGCCCTCCACCATACTTTTTTCACCATGCTTGATCAGGCCCAGAAACAGCACCGGCACCAGGCTTACTCCCCCGGAACCAGTCTCAACAGCATATTCCAGAGGTGCATCCCCATGGTACACCGCATAAAGGGGCTGTTGGGCTGGCATGATCTGCACAATTTCAGGGTGATGGTGGTGATGGTCATGGCTGTGTTCACTGCAATTATTACACATAACAAACTCCTTACAGGGGAAAAGCCGGAGATGATGGCAAAGATAGTTTACCTGTCATGATCCTCACTTCCCGATTTTCACAATTAATGCTGAATAACCACGCTTATATTCATATATTTTTGTGGCAAGGAAACCCTTATCCCTTTAGGGTAGGGGAGGAATTGCCACCTCCGGTATAACTGTTGTGTTTTTTGTGATGAGGAATTTTTGCAACAGTTAACGATTAGCTGTTCCGGAACTCCTCAAACCGGTTATGCGTATTTCCAATCTATTACCAACTGGAAAATCCGACTTCCCCTCGACAAAGATAAATAGGCTTCAAGGCTTGTATCACCGGGCCTTACCTTAACCCTTCTTAAACACAAGCGACATTCGATGCTGATCTGGGGCGGCAATCATGTGTGTCATAACCTATCTATCGTAGGTAGAATTTCTTCTACCTGAGTCTGGTAAACTCAGGCTTTCTTAAAATCCGAAGATTTTTCAAAAGCCACTACCTCAAAAAAATCACGGCTTTTTAAAAAGCAGCTATCCCTTTAGGGTAGCGGTAGTTTACTTTATGTAAATATTCGGCTTGCTAATGTAAATGTTTGGTCAGTGCCCCATATTCGCGTATTTGGGACTGCGTAGCATACTAATGCTATGTGAGCTGGCCAAAATAGGTGAATATGGGGTGCTGCCCGAATATTTATCATTTTACATAGCGGGGCTCAATGGTGTCGGCCACACCATCCCAAATAATATATTTTGCACGGTCATCACCATCCCTGGATTGCCCCACACTCCCCGCATTGATAATATATCTGCACGCTTTGTCAAGGAATAGAATTTTTTTTCCCATGGGAAACCGGGTGATCACCTGGTCTTTCATGAATACCCCACCCACAAGATGCGTGTGCCCCACAAAGGAGATAACCTGGGGCAGAAGGGCCATGATCCTTGCCAGGCGCTGATCCGAGGTACGGGTGAGATAGCCCATGACGGAATCCGGGGGAAGTCCGTGTACAAATCGGCCACCGGATTCAATTAAAAAAAAAGGCCAGGTGGCAATATGATCCAGATCTCCCTGGGAGACAAGGGCTATGGTGTGATCAATTCCCTGTCTTGCCACCCCCCTAAATCGCTTCCGATAGTCCACATCCAGCAATGCCAATTCATGGTTCCCCAATACGGATAAAATAGTGTTGTCTTTTAAAAGTTGCAATACACCACAGGGGTCATCTCCATATCCAATGGTATCTCCCAGGGAAATAATGCGGTCTACGGCGTTTTGTTCAATGTCTTGAAGCACACGGGAAAGGGCGTGACTATTGCTGTGGATATCGGAAATAACGGCAATTCTCACTGCCGAAGCGCCAGAATATCTTCACGGGAAAAGCCATAGGTTGTATTGCAGTTATGGCACCTTATTTCCAGGGGGAAAGGACCATTTTCCAGAATCTCATCAATGTCCCCGGCCGGGAGTTGGGAAAGATAGCCCCGCATACGATCCTCGGTGCAGCGACAAAAAAACTCCACCCGATGATTTCCAAGGAAAATGGGCATCATTTTTTCAAAGTGCCCCATGATCAACTCCTGGGCACCAGTACCGCTGGCAAAGGCTTCCCCCAGGGAAGGCAAGCCCGACACGATTTGTTCTGCATGGGAGATCACCGTGTCATCGGCTCCTGGCATGGCCTGGAGAAAAAGACCGCCAGCCCCTTTAAGCACGCCATGTTCGTTAAAATAAACACTTAGGTTAAAGGCAGTGGGGGTCTGTTCTGACTGAACAAAATAGTTGGCAAGATCCTGGGCCAATGTGCCAAATTCCATCATTACCTGACCCGAATAGGGAGTTTTTGCATCTTCAAGATATTTGGTCACGGTTAAAAACCCCGCACCAAACAAAGCGGGAAGTCCGGCATCGGTTGAAATTAAGTCAAGGGGAAACACATTGTTTTTCAAACTGCCCCGCACTTCACCAAATACGTTAGATTCCACATCCAGCCCTTTTACCGGCCCGGAGCATTGAACATTGATGCTGATCCTATCTTTTCCCTTGAGATTGGCCGTGAGCAATGCTCCGGCAACATAGGCCTGGCCCAATACCAATGTTTCCGGGCCACCAAGCTCATGGTTGGCCTGCATCTCCATGACCATTCTGGTGCCGTTGACCACGGCCCCCCGGATCATTCCATCTGCCATCATGAAACGATGGAGCCGATCATTTGCAGCGGCTCTAAGCTGGGCTTTTACATCACCCTTAAATACATCTTTTTTTATCATAAATTTTTATCCAGGATTATTACTCCCTATTCGCTTACTTTTTTATGTAATCATTAATTTTAATACCACAATATGTTGTGGTTAGTTAATTTAAAAACATGATTAAAAATTAAAAAAAAACAAAGCATAATTTTAAAATGTACAAATTTGTTAAATTCTATTTGATAACAATGCCTGATCTTTAAAATTAATGATTTAAACCTTAAAATGAGCGAATGGGGAGTTATTAATTGTTATTTCTGTCCAGGGTGCGATACTGAATGGCTTCGGCAACATGCGGTTCACAGATGTCCCGGGAAGGCTCAAGATCCGCAATGGTTCTGGCTATTTTTAAAATACGGCTGTATGCCCTGGCGGAAAAGCCCAGATGGGTTATGGCCGTTTCAAGCAGGCGTGCGGCCTTGTCATCCAGGAGACAAAAGGATTTGATCTGCCGAGAGCCCATGGCTGCATTACAAAAAATATTTTTCCCAGAGAATCTCGTGAGCTGAATCTGTCTTGCGGCCTCAACCCTTTCCCGTATCACCGAAGAGGATTCAGGTACAACATTGCCTGAAAGCTCCCTGTAAGGAACCGCAGGCACATCAATGTGAAGGTCTATCCTGTCAAGCAGGGGCCCTGAAATCCTGGAACGATACCGCTGTATCTGTGCATGGGTGCATGAACATTCCCGGCGGGAATCCCCAAAATACCCACAGGGGCAGGGATTCATGGCAGCAATTAGCATAAATTCTGCTGGATAACTCAATTGGTTACCGGCCCGGGAGATGGTCACCCTGCCATCTTCCATGGGTTGCCGCAACACCTCCAGCACATTGCGCTTAAACTCCGGAAGCTCATCAAGAAAAAGCAACCCGTTGTGGGCCAATGTGACCTCCCCGGGCTGGGGCCGAAGACCTCCCCCCACAAGCCCTGCAGCAGAAACAGTATGATGGGGGGATCTAAAGGGCCGGGTGGTGACAAAGGGCATGCTCTCCCGCAGGAGCCCGGCAGCCGAATAAATCCGGGTGGTTTCCATGGCCTCTTCGTAGGTCAATCCCGGCAAAATGGAGGGAAGCCTTTTGGCCATCATACTTTTACCGGAACCCGGAGACCCGGTCATCATTAGATTGTGCCCTCCGGTTGCGGCAATTTCCAGGGCTCTTTTCACATGACTCTGACCCATAACATGGCAAAAATCAACCTCCCCGGATCCATGGATTTCATCCAGAATGGCATTGAGATCACAGGTAAGGGGTACAATATTCTCAAACCCGGAAAAAAAATTAACCGCCCGGGATAGAGACTCCACCGGTAACACCTCCAGCCCCTGGACCACAGATGCCTCTTTTCCGTTCTCCATGGGAACAAGAATCCCTTGCAAGCCCTTTTTCTTGGCGGACAATGCTGCTGCCACCACCCCTGGAACAGATTTCACCCTACCATCCAGGGATAATTCTCCCACCATGCTGTACCGGGAGCAAAGATCCGCTGAAACAACCTTGGATGCCGCAAGTATTCCCATGGCCACGGGCAGATCAAATCCCGTTCCCTCCTTCCGAATATCGGCAGGTGCCAGATTCACCGTGATTCTATCCGGTGGGAAGGTGTATCCAGAGTTTTTCACTGCTGCCCTGACCCGCTCCCGGCTTTCGCGCACTGCAGTCTCCGGCAATCCCACAATATTAAACGCTGGCAGCCCATAGGAGATATCCACCTCCACCTCAACAAAACAAGCGTCGACTCCAGAAACAACACTGCAATTTATCCTTGCAAGCACACCGCCCCCTTACCTCTGTGAGAACCATAGGTTCGGTTTTGATCACAATATCGATTATCCCTGACATCCCAGGACAGACAAAATCAAACTTTTTGCCTTTTGCCCATGAGGTCATGGCAATATAGCGTTCAAAGCCATGAATGCAACTTTTAGCTATAACACATTCAATGCAAAATAAGAACACGGGTAGATTATTTTAGCAAAATATTTTGCTTTCATAAATAAAATCAGGTATAAGTAATCATTTTATACTTATTAATCTGTGTTCAATTCTAAAATCTTTCATTTTGAAATAACAGTCTTGCCTGCTCATCAACAAGACAAACAATACAATTTTAAAAGGAATATTTCAGGAAGTACAGGGAGTTAAAGCATATTGATTGGCCATTTGCAACCATCCAGACTACCATTATTCCTAAATTTTGGCCTGATTAAACGGTAGATTGAAAATTGCTGAACCCCACGACATCCTGGATCTAATCATTAAATATGATGCAGTATTATCCACAACAAACCCTGGCCAAAAAACTCACCTGCTCGGGCATTGGTGTTCATTCTGGGAAAAAAGCCACCATCACCATTCATCCCGCTCCGGAAAACCATGGTATTCGGTTTAAACGGGTGGATTTACCCGGCACACCAGATATTCCAGCCCTGTTTAAAATGGTGGTGGATACCAGCCTTGCCACCGTGGTGGGCAACCAAGGTGCCATTGTTTCCACCATTGAACATCTCATGGCTACTTTTGCTGGCCTTGGCATAGACAACGCCCTGGTGGAAATTGATGGATACGAAATGCCTATCATGGATGGCAGTGCCCACATTTTCACAGAACAACTGACACAAGCCGGCGTAAAGCCTCAAAACAAACCCCGATGGTTTTTTGTGGCAACCCAGCCCCTGAAAATCACAGAGGGGGATAAATATGTATCCATTGAACCGGCATCCGGCCTGACTATTTCCTGCTCCATCACCTTTGACTCATCCCTCATCGGGACCCAGGAGCGAACATTCAACCTTTCATCCCAAGCGTTCAGAAAAGAAATCAGCCCGGCAAGAACCTTTGGATTTACCCAGGATCTGGTTTACCTTAAACAATTCAGTCTGGGGCGGGGGGGAAGCCTTGACAACGCTGTGGTCATTGACAATGATAAGGTTCTCAATGCCGAGGGGCTTCGATTTCCAGATGAATTTGTCCGGCATAAACTTCTGGACTGCCTGGGTGATTTTTCCCTGCTGGGCATGCCCATCCAGGGCCATATTATCACCCGCAAATCTGGTCATGCGCTGAACCATGCGTTTATCAAAAAATTTTTGGAAACCACCGGGGCCTGGGAAACACAACCTGTGGAAATGGCAGCCCTCCCATGATCCTAAAAAAACCACCCCATTTGCCCCTGTTTATCATGGTCTTTATTGGCATTGTACTTTGTTGTGCCACCACGGCCATGGCAAAAAAAGCATTTCTGGACAATGTGACCCTCACCAATACCCGGGATCACCTGATTGCTTACTTTAACGTTCAGAACGCATTTACCCCAAAAATCAATGAGGCCATCCTCAACGGTATTCCCACCACATTTACCTTTTACATTTCACTGTACCGGGCCAGGGAAAGCTGGTTTGACGAAAAAATATCCAGCCAAAAAATATCCAACACTCTTAAGTACAATGCGCTCAGAGAAGATTTTTCTCTGTCAAGGCCATGGAAATTAAAGGAGCCCCTTGCAATTAAAGCATTTAATACCGCCAGGGAACAAATGACCGATATCACCAGGTTCACCATTGTCCCCATGGATCAACTGGTTCGGGGAAAAAAATATCAAATCCGCATAAAGGCTGAAATGAAAAAAATAGAACTGCCATTATACCTGCACCATGTTTTCTTTTTTCTCTCCCTGTGGAATTTTGAAACCGACTGGTATACCATGGACTTCATATATTAATGGGTAAATATTCGACCATCACCCCCATCTTCGCCTATTTTGCCCTGTTCACATAGCACATAGTATGCTACGCAGTCCCAAAGAAACAAATATGGGGCACTGGCCAAACATTTACATTATCAACTCGAATATTTACAACGGCCCTTATCCATGACTCTTCCCCACACATTCTCAACACAGCCCCCCACGGAAAGCGCCCAGGGAAAATCCCGATTTAAAAAAGAAGCGGCTTTCATGCTCATCATTCTTTCCCTGGTGGGGATATTAACCTTTGCAGAAACCAGGATCACGGATGTAGGTGAACAATTTCCCATCTCCAATGCGGTGCTGGTGTTTATCCTCATTAACACCAATCTCCTGCTGCTTCTCTCCCTTATTTTGCTGGTGTTCAGAAATCTTGTAAAACTCTACTACGAAAAAAAAAACAAGTTGTTCGGCACCCGATTCAAAACAAAACTGGTCATGGCATTTGTCACATTGGCCCTGTTACCCACAACGGTGCTGTTCTATTTCTCCATCCATTTTATCTCCCGGAGCCTTACCTTCTGGTTTGACGTCCCTGTGGAACAGACCCTTGACAGTTCTCTCACCCTGGGCAGGCAGGTCTACGACTTCATCGAAGACCGCAATTTGTTTTTTGCCACACGGGCCGCCTATCATATTGAATCCCAGAGCCTGCTTGCCCCGGAAAAAAGCAATGACCTCACCCGTTATGCCCAGGTGCTTCAGCGGGCATTCAACCTCCATGGGGTTGAAGTGTATGCCCCGGATGCCAAACGACTGACCCTTTCTCTTACCCATGAACTCGGGCAACATCATTTTGGTATACTCACCAGTAATGATCTACTGGATTTCCATAAAAATCAAAGGGCTAAATCCATCGTTCAAAATATCAATGCCGGGGAGATTATCAGAACCATTACCCGGATACCCGTTGATGGTCCCCCAGATAAAAACACGGGGTTTCTGGTGACCACCACCCTGTTACCCCTGGACATTTCCCAGAGCCTTGTGTCAATTTCCCAGGGAACCGAAACCTATCGTCAATTAAAAATGCTCAAAAAACCCATCCAGTGGTCCAGTTATATGGCCCTTTCCATTGTGGCACTTCTGGCGGTTTTCTGTGCCGTGTGGTTTGGATTTTATCTTGCCAAATCCATTACCATTCCCCTCATGAAATTTGCCGAAGGCACAGAGCGGGTCACCCAGGGGGATTTAAATTACCAGATTGATTTCACCTCAGATGATGAAATCGGCACCCTTATCAACTCCTTTAACTCCATGACCCGGGAACTTGCCACCGGCAATGAAAAGCTGGCCCTGTCTGAAAAAAAAATGAGGCAACAAAATCTGGAAATTGAAAAAAGTCGGCAATATATGGAGGTGGTATTAAAAAACATCTCTGCCGGGGTGATCTCTGTGGATGCATCTGGCACCATCACCACCATTAACAAAGCTGCAGAGGCCATGCTCAGTATCTCCTCACACCAGATTCTTGGAAAAAATTTCAGGGACACCCTTCAAGAAGACCATCTCAAGCTGGCGGAAAAAATAAGTCATCAGATTCCCCGATCATTGGACAGTATGGCATTCCCCCTTTCCATCACTATTAATGGAAGCCCCAAACATTTTGCCGCTCATTTTAACGCATTGCAAAACGAAAATCATGAAGACATGGGGGCTGTCATGGTATTTGATGACATCACAGAGCTGGAAAGGGCGCAACGCATGGCCGCATGGCGGGAGGTGGCCCGGCGCATTGCCCATGAGGTGAAGAACCCGCTGACCCCCATAAAGCTGTCCGCCCAGCGATTAAAAAGAAGATATTCAAAACAAATCAATGAAACGGTGTTTGATCAATGCACTGAAATGATCGTGGTGCATGTGGATCTGATCCGAAATCTTGTCAATGAATTTGCAACCTTTGCCAGATTGCCTGACACTCTGATGAAACCGTGCAATCTGGAAACAATCATCTCAGAAACGGTGGCCCTGTACAGTGAAGGATTGGAACATATCTCCTTTCTCCTTTCCATTACGCCGGATCTGCCACTCTTAAATCTGGATCGACAGCAGATCAAACAGGCCGTTATCAACCTCATTGACAATGCGGTATCCGCCATTCATAAAAACGGCACCATCACCATTGATGTTTCCCTGGATACCATCCTAAAACGGGTGAGAGTCGAGGTGGCAGATACGGGGAAGGGAATTTCCGATGAAGAAAAAACCCGATTATTTGAGCCCTACTTTTCAACCAAAAAATCAGGGATGGGTCTGGGGCTTGCCATTGTCAATTCCATCATTTCCGACCATGAGGGGATGATCCGGGTAAAGGACAATGCCCCCTGTGGTGCCATTTTTATTATTGAACTTCCCGTTGAAATATAAAATACAGAAATATATTTATAACCCATTACAAAAATAGGTGACACCATGTTCCCTGCAATATTAATCGTTGATGACAACAAGTCCATCATCGACTCCCTGGAAGGCATTCTTTCCGACGACGGTTTTGAAGTTTCCCACGCATATAACGGATATGAGGCATTAAAAAAAATTCATACAGACTCACCAGATATTGTGCTTCTGGATATCTGGATGCCGGGTATGGATGGCATTGAAACCCTTAAAGAAATCAAAAAAGAGTATCCCCATCTGCCGGTAATCATGATCACCGGTCATGGCAGTATTGAGGCGGCAGTGGATGCCACCAAATCCGGAGCCTTTGATTTTCTTGAAAAACCCCTGTCCATTGACCGGGTCATCGTCACCATCAACAATGCTTTGAATTTCAGGCGGCTGGAAGAAGAAAACCGCTACTTGAGAAAAAAAAGCATTGAAAAACATTCGGTGAATGGATTCAGTGAGGCCATTCAATCACTGAACCGGCAAATCATGCATGCCGCCCCCTCGGATGCCTCCATTCTCATAACAGGGGAAAATGGCACAGGCAAGGAGCTTGTGGCCAGAACTCTTCATCATTTCAGCAGCCGACCAGAAGGCCCCTTTATCATCATCAACTGTGCGGCCATTCCGGAAAACAACATCAACAGCGAGCTGTTCGGCCATGAAAAGGGGGCATTCCCGGAAGCAGTTTCCAAAAACAAGGGTAAATTTGAACTGGCCGCCGGAGGCACTCTTTTTCTGGATGAAATAGGGGACATGAATCTTGCCACCCAGGCCATGATGTTACGGGCCATTGAGAGCAAAACATTTCAAAGAATCGGAGGGGGCAGAACCATCCATGCCGATGTGAGAATCATTGCCGCATCCAACAAAGACCTTGCCGCAGAGATTAAAAAAGGCCATTTCAGGGAAGAACTTTTTTACCGGCTAAATGTCATCCCCGTCCATGTCCCCCCATTGCGGGAAAGAAAAGAAGACATCCCCATTTTGGCCCAGATTTTTCTTTCAGCATGTGCCAAGGATGGGAGGAATTCAAAAAAATCCCTTCACAAAGATGCCATGAGCCTTTTGAACCATTATGACTGGCCGGGGAATGTCAGAGAATTAAAAAATCTGATGGAACGACTCCATATCATGATCCCCGGAGACACCCTTTTTCCCGGAGATATTCCCCAGCCCTACAATCTTGTGGGAAAGACAACGGTGGACTCCTCCCTGTTTGCCATTGAAAGCCTTAAAGAGGCAACCCAACAATTTGAAATTAAATTTCTCAAAAAAAGAATTTCCCTTGAAAATGGGAACATCCAGGCCGCAGCCAGAAAATCAGGCATTGAAACGAGCTATCTGGAAGCCGCCATTAAAGGGGAAACACCCAAAAAACAGGAAATAAAATGAGAATTATTGCTGGACAGTGCAAGGGCAGACGACTTGAAACGGTGTCTGTCAACGGTATCAGACCCACATCTGACCGGGTCAGGGAATCTGTATTCAACATAATTTCAAGCAGAATTGCCGGGGCACGGGCTCTGGATATTTTTGCAGGAACCGGTGCCCTGGGGCTTGAAGCATTGAGCCGGGGGGCAAGCCAGGCAACCTTTCTGGATGCCTCCAAAGATGCCTGTGAACTTATTAAAAAAAATGCCAACCGCTGTGGTATCCAGGAAAAATGTGAAATCATCTGTCATGATATTTCCCGGCCCTTTCTGCCGGAAAAAATCAAAACCCATCCTTTTTCCATCATATTCATGGATCCGCCATATGGCACCTCTCTTTTTGAAACAACCTTGAAAAGCGGCATCCTCAATGAATTACTGGCCCAAGACGGCATCATTATTGCCGAACATTCCATCAAAGAACCCCTTCCACATCCCATAACAGGGCTTGACATTCATGACCAAAGGAAATATGGAAAAACCCTGATTTCATTTTTGGCCCACCACTTATGACCTCATCAGTCCTAAGTTCTCTGCATGTTGTGTACGGAAATTTGCTAACCACTTAAATTTATAAAATCTGCACCTTAAAATTTATTTAATAAGTCTTAATGATTTCAATGAGTTATGAGAATTTAGGACTCTTGAGTTATGACAACTGGCCGATGTTATGGCCAACCTCATCAATTACACAGGATCAGTTTTTAATTTGAGCAACTGTGGCGTGACATCCATGGGCTGTTTACACTGACCCAAACCAGCACACCCCAAATCAAGGGTAAATATTCGACCAGCACCCCATATTCACCAGGGGACAAATTTTAAATCTGTCCCCCTGCTCACATAGCATTGGTATGCTACGCAGTCCCAACTTAGAGTAATATAGGGCACTGGCCAAACATTTACATTACCAACCCGAAGATTTACCATCAAGGAACCCTGTCCCATGAACAAAACTGAAAAAACCGCCATTTATCCAGGCTCCTTTGACCCCCTGACCAACGGACACATGGACATCATCCATAGGGCGTTGCGTCTTTTTGATAATGTCATTGTGGCGATATTACACAATCCCAATAAAAAAGCATTGTTTTCCGTGGAAGAACGCATGGCAATGATCCAGGAAAGCCTTCCCAATGAAAAAGGACTCCGGGTGGATGCCTTTGACGGATTGCTTGTGGATTATGCCGAACAGCAGGACGCCGTTGCCATCATCCGGGGCATGAGGGCCATTTCTGATTTTGAAAATGAATTTCAGATGGCATTGATGAACCGACGGCTCAACCGAGAGGTTCAGACCATTTTTCTCATGACAGGTCTCAGATGGATATTTACAAGTTCTTCCATCATCAAGGAGGTGGCAACATTTGGAGGGGATTTTACGGGTATGGTCCCCGGACCGGTGAAGCGCCAGATGAAAGAAAAATTCAATCTAAAGGAGATCTGAAACCATGGATCTGTGGCAACTGAAAGTGTTTACCAGTGTGGTAAAGGAAAAAAGTTTTTCCCGGGCCGGGGAAAGCATATTTCTTTCCCAACCCACCGTCAGTAGCCACATAAAAGACTTGGAAACCCATTTTGGATGCAGGCTCATTGATCGGCTGGGCAAGGAAGTCGTGCCCACCAAGGCAGGGGAGTTGCTCCATGGGCACGCCAAAAAAATGTTGCAGCTCCAAGAAGAGACAGAAGTGGCACTATCCCATTTCCTGGGTCATGCCAGGGGGCAGCTCATCATCGGAGGGAGTACCATCCCTGCAGGATACATTATCCCCAGAATTATTGGCCCTTTTAACCGCCAATACCCTGAAATTTCTCTGTCAGTATTGACCCGGGACAGCGCAAAAATCATCGAAAAGGTGCTCAAAGGGGATGCAGAGGTGGGGGTTGTGGGGGCAAGGGCAAAGGCCCCACAGATTGAACAGGAAAAAATATTAAGGGATGACATGAAGCTCATTGTGCCTGCCGGTCATCCCTGGGCAGGTCTTCAAAAAATAAACCATACTCAGCTGACCACAGTGCCATTTCTGGCCCGGGCAGAGGGGTCAGGAACCTGGGAGGCCATCACCCGCAGCATGAAAAAAGCGGGCATGCACCCGGATCAGTTAAGCATCATTGCCACCCTTGGCAGCACAGCCGCTGTGATACAGGCCATACTGAGCCATGCCGGGGTCTCCATTCTCTCCCCCATTGCCGTGGCAGATGAAATTCTCCATAAACGGCTATTTGCGATAGAAATAGAAGGATTGGATCTCACCCGTCACTTTTTTCTGACAACCCATGTTAGGCGAACCTGCTCTCCCCTGGCCCAGCTCTTTATCCAATTCATTAAAGGCTGGTACAACATTCCCACGCCGGATTCACCCCCGCCACAATAAACCATTTTTTATATCTTTATAACTGCCATGGGCAGACCGTATTCTGGCCCCAGCCTGCCCACAACGAAGCGTGAAAGAATATTAGACATATCTACTCTTTCATATAAACGGAAAGATCGGCTTAAAGATCGGGGGACAGATCGGGGGATCAGATCGGGGGACACCTTACTTAATTATTGACAACCACCCATCCATTTAATTTATATAACACCCATGCCCTGATGGACACAACGAATATAGAAAATGGCTGTATGCCGCCCCCTCCGATGGGCAATGGGCCCGGCCCGGAACTGTTAGACAGCCCAATTGGCCGGTTCCTATTACCCATCGGAGGGGGCTCTGCTGAGGTTACTTGGACACTTTATTTTCATATAAATACATGGCGCGCATAGCAAGAGTTGTTGCCCCTGGAGCACCTCATCATGTGACTCAGCGGGGGAACAGACGGCAACAGACATTTTTTAATGATGAAGATTATCAAGCTTATTTGGCGTTGATGTCGGAATGGTGTTTTAAATATCATGTCGAGATTTGGGCCTATTGTCTTATGCCGAATCATATTCATCTGATCGCAGTACCCCATACAAAAGAGGGATTAAATCTTGCTATTGGAGAAGCCCACAGACGCTATACAAGACGGATTAATTTCCGGAAGGGATGGCGGGGCATTTATGGCAGAGGGACGATTCGCCTCATTTATCATGCAAGAAAATTATTTGCTGGCCTGTACCCGGTATATTGAGCTTAAACCGGTTCGAGCAAAGTTGGTTACCCAGCCCGAAGATTGGCCATGGAGCAGCACTCAGGCACACATTAGTGATAAAAATAGTATTTTTGCCAATACAAAACCCTTGCTTGATATAGTCAACAATCCCTGGAAAAAATTTTTATCCTGTGATGTAGGCCATTCAAAAATAAAAACTTTCAGGAAACATGAGCGAACAGGTCGTCCACTGGGTGGGGGCTCTTTTATTAAAAATCTGGAGCATACTTTGAACCGCAAACTTAAACTTCAAAAACCGGGGCCTAAAAGAAAAGATAAGTAAGGTGTCCCCCGATCTTTTCGATCTTTTTAAGTGCCCCACTACCCATTGCTTAAAAGCCCCTTTTTAGCATCAAAAAGTACCCGCTAAGCCCTTTTTTGCCCATATTTCAAACAACATTATATATAAAAACAATAAGTTATCGGGGTCAGACCCTGCCATGTCAGACCCTGCCATGCCCTGCCATGCCCCCCCCGGGTCGGCTGGAGCGTTTTGTTCGGTGAATCTATGCCGCTTTTCGATATTGGGTGACTTCCATTTGTCGATTATTTTTCTTTGCTTCTTCAACGATAACTTCAATGTCACCGGCTACTTCATCAGAAAGCCATGAATTGCCACATAAGGAGCAAATCGTTGCCGGTACATTCCTAACCACGACTAGGGTATTCCCCATATCTACCAAGATCGGGGGACACCTTACTTAATTATTGACAACCACCTTCAAGATCGCAAGATCGGGGGACACCTTACTTAATTATTGACAACCACCCATCCATTTGATTTATATAATACATGGCGTGCATAGCAAGAGTTGTTGCCCTGGAGCACCTCATCATGTGACTCAGCGGGGGAACAGACGGCAACAGACATTTTTTAATAATGAAGATTATCAAGCCTATCTGGCGTTGATGTCGGAATGGTGTTTTAAATATCATGTCGAGATTTGGGCCTACTGTCTTATGCCGAATCATATTCATCTGATAGCAGTATCCCAGACAAAAGAGGGATTAAATCTTGCTATTGGAGAAGCCCACAGACGCTATACAAGACGGATTAATTTCCGGAAGGGATGGCGGGGGCATTTATGGCAGGGACGATTCGCCTCATTTATCATGCAAGAAAATTATTTGCTGGCCTGTACCCGGTATATTGAGCTTAACCCGGTTCGAGCAAAGCTGGTTACTCAGCCCGAAGATTGGCCATGGAGCAGCGCTCAGGCCCACATTAGTGGTAAAAATAGTATTCTTGCCAATACAAAAAACCCTTGCTTGATATAGTCAACAATCCCTGGAAAAAATTTTTATCCTGTGATGTAGGCCATTCAGAAATAGAAACTTTCAGGAAACATGAGCGAACAGGTCGTCCACTGGGTGGGACTCTTTTATTAAAAATCTGGAGCATACTTTGAACCGCAAACTTAAACTTCAAAAACCGGGGCCTAAAAGAAAAGATAAGATAAGTAAGGTGTCCCCCGATCTCCACGATCTCCGATCTGCGTGCCATCTGTCCCCCGATCTTTCACCACCGGTAAATGTTGGCCATGCATCAGTGGGCTGAATTTAAGACCGGAAAACCGAAGGATAAAAACCCTTGTTAGAAAAAATTCCCAAAAGAGTTTTAAAAGTTTCACAACAGGTCTCAGGGCATGAAAACCCGTATACTTTATCCCCAAAAAACACCAATAAGCCAAGTCTGCCCCACTGCCCATTGCTTAAAAGCCCCTTTTTAGCATCAAAAACTACTCGCTAAGCCCTTTTTTGTCCATATTTAAAATAATATTATATATAAAAACAATAACTTATCGGGGTCAGACCCTGTCATGAATTCGGATTCATCCATATGAAAATTTTCAGTGAATTACCAAAGCATTTTCTATTAACTGGGAAAAACATCAATACACATAACCAGGCTAAAAGCCGCGCGGCTGATTAGTAGCGTTGCCTTCATTTTTTGCAAATATGTAGACTGTTTTTTTCCGAATGTGATATTATGCTTATCAGTCATAAGTGCTCCGTAGCCTTAGAAGTGTTCGATGCTGCAACTCATTGAAATTATGATATGTAGAAAAGTTAGGCTTAACATGTTATAATCGGAAAAGTACTGAAATCGGATTTTTTTCGAGACCATCAAAGTTTTTTTAAACTCATTTTTATACAAAAAATTGGCATCTTTCATATCATCCCAAAAGTGTTTTACACTTTTTAAAAGACGCACACCGTAAAATGGGCAGTCACCTTGTGAAAGTGTAAAGCAGGAATGAAGGATGCCAAAAAATTTATTAAAAAAGGAATGCTTTTTTAATTGAAATATAAATTTGAATGGGATCAAACAAAAGCAAAAAGCAATAAAAGGAAGCACAAAATTAGTTTCCAGCGTGCTACGACTGTTTTTCGTGACCCGTATATGATTTCAATATTTGATGATGAGCATAGTGAAACTGAAGACCGTTGGATAACTCTTGGAACAGATGAAAACGGGGTGCTTCTTGTGGTTTCACACACTGCTCATAAAATATCTTCTATTGAGTGGAATATACGAATCATATCAGCACGTAAAGCAACAAAGGCAGAAGTAGCACAATATGAGGAATGAGTCATATGAAAAAAGAATACGATTTTTCAAAAGGTGAACGCGGCAAATTCTACCATCCAGATGCAGAATTTGATATACCTATATACTTGGAATCAGATATATCTGAGTATATGAAAGAAATAGCTTCAAGGAAAAATATTGATATAAATGAAGTTGTTAACGATTGGCTTAGAAAAAATATTGCATTGATACAAAGTGCGAGCTAAAAACAACCTTCGAGATCGGAGATCGGAAGATCCGGAAGATGGAGATCGGAGAGATCGCACAGATCGCAGATCAGATCGGGGGACACCTTAAAGGAAGATCGGGGGACACCTTACTTAATTAAACAACCACCCATCCATTTGATTTATATAATACATGGCGCGCATAGCAAGAGTTGTTGCCCCTGGAGCACCTCATCATGTGACTCAGCGGGGGAACAGACGGCAATAGACATTTTTTAATGATGAAGATTATCAAGCCTATCTGGCGTTGATGTCGGAATGGTGTTTTAAATATCATGTCGAGATTTGGGCCTATTGTCTTATGCCGAATCATATTCATCTGATCGCAGTACCCCAGACAAAAGAGGGATTAAATCTTGCCATTGGAGAAGCCCACAGACGCTATACAAGACGGATTAATTTCCAGAAGGGATGGCGGGGGCATTTATGGCAGGGACCATTCGCCTCATTTATCATGCAAGAAAATTATTTGCTGGCCTGTAACCGGTATATTGAGCTTAACCCGGTTCGAGCAAAGTTGGTTACTCAGCCCGAAGATTGGCCATGGAGCAGCGCTCAGGCCCACATTCGTGGTAAAAATAGTATCCTTGCCAATACAAAACCCTTGCTTGATATAGTCAACAATCCCTGGAAAAAATTTTTATCCTGTGATGTAGGCCATTCAGAAATAGAAACTTTCACGAAACATGAGCGAACAGGTCGCCCACTGGGCGGGGGCTCTTTTATTAAAAATCTGGAGCATACTTTGAACCGCAAACTTAAACTTCAAAAACCGGGGCCTAAAAGAAAAGATAAGTAAGGTGTCCCCCGATCTATCAAGTGCCCCACTACCCATTGCTTAAAAGCCCCTTTTTAGCATCAAAAACTACCCGCTAAGCCCTTTTTTACCCATACTTCTAACAATATTACACATAAAAACAATAATTTATCGGGGTCAGACCCTGCCATATCTATCAGGATCAAACACAACACCGGGACACGTCTCTTTTAACCCTGAAGTATGTCTTTTAAAATAAGGCCAAAAAGGAAATTGCCGACATTGCAGGGGACGTACCGGATAAATAGTACATTTTGACCGGGAATCTAAAAAAACACACCACCATTCTCCCTCCAGAACTTTTTCCCGGATGGCAAAGCGGTTATGGCGTTTGATAAAATAACTCCCAAGTCCGTCAATGATGTTTATTCCAAAAAAATCACAGATGGCGGCCATCTCCCGGGTATTTACCCAGACATTGCCTGAACGTCCCCGACAACACCGGCTATTGCAGGTATTACAAGCATCTGCATGAAATCCAAAATTAAAGCCATCTTGGCGTAACAGGTTTCTTTTTATCATTAAAACAAATAACCAATGGCAAAGAAACCCACCACCAGAAGAATGGTAAAGGCTATGGCAAGCAGATTAAAGTACCGCTCAATGAACTGCTGGATACCTGGCCCGAAAAAGGCAATCAAGCCCCCCACCAGAAAAAATCTTAAGCTCCTTGACACAGCAGATGAGATAAAAAAAACGGGGAAACTAACCCCAAAAGCACCGGCTGAAATGGTAAATAATTTATAAGGAAGGGGGGTAAATCCGGCAATGCCAACGGCCCAGGCATCCCATTGTTTATAAAGGGAGGCGATGTAATCGGCTTTGTCAGCCAGGCCGTAAAAATCAATTATGCCGTTGCCCACAACCGCCATGAACTGCCACCCGATGAGGTATCCGAGACATCCTCCCAAAAGAGAGCCTGCGCTACAGATAAACGCAAACCGCCAGGCTTTTTTCGGGGCACCCACGGCAAGGGCAATGAGAAGCACATCCGGGGGAATGGGGAAAAAAGAAGACTCACAAAAAGAGAGAATAAAAAGAGCCCAAGCCCCGCCAGGGCGATGGGCCCATCCCAGTATCCAGTCGTACATTTTCTTTAACATAAGTTACGCCTTCCAGCCATGTTGGCCAATGAGTTTGACAAAGCGACACCCACCCAGGTTATCAATGGTTATTCCCTGCGTGTGTTTTCTGGCCAATAAAAGTTCCTGGCTCATCAGCCCGCCCACGGGCATTATCAGTCTCCCCCCCGGGGCCAGTTGATCCAGTAATGGCTGGGGAATGGCCTCCCCGCCTGCGGTGACAATAATGGCATCAAAGGGACTTTCATCCTTCCATCCCTGGGTACCATCTCCATAACGGGTGACAATGTTATGATACCGCAACTGATCAAACAGCTTGCGGGTCCGCATAAAAAGGGTATTGTTTCGTTCAATGGTATACACACGAAAAACAATGTGTGCCAGCACCGCCGCCTGGAATCCCGAACCCGTGCCGATTTCAAGTACGCGATCATCCCCTGTTAATTCAAGAGCCTGGGTCATCTCGGAAATGATATAGGGCTGGGAGATGGTCTGTCCCTCCCCGATGGGCAGGGGAAAATCTTGGTAGGCACTGTCTGCCAGGGCTTCATTGACAAATAAATGCCTTGGTATGGTGGACATGGCACGGATGACGGCAGCATCACTCACTCCCCTGGCAAGGATCTGTTTTTTCACCATATTTTGTCTTAGAATTTCAAATTTTCTATGATCCATATTCATGATATCTTAAACTTTTTAAACTTTAGAATAGGTATTGCCAGATCCCCGTTAATAATCCTCGGTTCGATAGCTACCATAACATACTGTAATTTAAATAAAATTTTATTTGGATTTTTAATTTGTTATTTTTTTGTATGAATAAATTCAATTTGTTATAAAAAGATAGTCGAACCGATGGTAATAAAGCCCCCGTCCAGAAAAATGGGAATGTGCCCGACCCCATTGGCCTATCAATTATGATCATTGGCCGATGGTATGCTCCCCCCCGATCCATCTCAAAGCCTGGGACAGAATCAAAATTACTCACGGGCTATTGATTTTTAATCATGTAAACGTTATAAATGTCAAACTATGAATAAAATTCAACAAGTCATCATGGCGGCTATCATCTCTTCCACCATTTTTGCCATCGGCATCACCGGATACATGACCATTGAAAAATGGAGTTTCATTGATGCCGCATACATGACCGCCATCACCCTCAGCACTGTGGGCTTTTCCGAAGTAAACGGCATCAGCACGGCGGGTCGGATTTTCACCATTTTTTTAATCTTTGCAGGCGTTGGCTATTTTTTATACCTTGCCGGTGTGATCATGCAATTTGTCGTTGAAGGAGAAATAAAATCCATCCTTGGGAGAAAAATATTGGACACGAGTATAAGCAAACTTAAAAATCATTATATTGTATGCGGTTATGGCCGCATCGGCAGAATCCTGTGCGATCAACTCAAGGATCAGGTTCCCAACCTGGTAGTGCTGGAAAAAAATGAAGCATTAAATCCCATAATGGACAAGGACAGGGTGCTTTACCTCAATGGAGATGCCTCGGAAGAGGCCCTTCTCATCAAAGCCGGTATTCACAAGGCAAAACATCTCATTGCAGCCCTGGCAACGGATATGGACAATGTATTTCTGGTTCTCACCGCACGACAGCTCAACCCAGGCATCCACATTATGGCACGGGCCGGCAGCAACAATGTCAAAAGTAAACTCCTGGCAGCCGGTGCCAATCGGGTGGAATCACCCTATGACATTGGTGCAGTGTCCATGGGATTAAAACTTTTAAGGCCCAGCGTCAGCAGTTTCCTTGACATTGCATTGTCCCGGAAAAAAAAAGCCATTCAGATCGAAGAGGCATCAGTTTCCGAAAATGCCCCCCTGGCCAATATCATGCTCAAGGATTCTGGAATCCGGCAGGATTTTGATTTGATTATCATTGCCATTCGAAAAAAAGACGGTGAAATGATATTCAATCCCTCCTTTGACACCCGGATGGAGTCTGGAGACACCGTCATCGTCATGGGGCAGCACGACAATCTGACACGATTTGATGCGGCCCTGAATCCGAAATAAACACCCTTGTTTCAGGGCATATCAACCCTCGGTTCGATGACCATCACAACAGACTGTAATCTAAATAAAATTTTATTTAGATTTTTTATTCGTTCTTATATCAATAAATTTAACTTGGTATAAAAAAAGGTCAAACCGATGATAAGTACCCGAGCATATATTTCTCAAAATAAAACCCATAAATATCAATGAGATATCTCTGAAATACCGAAAATTATATGTATGGATACTTATCAATTGTTTATATTTTGTAAATAGTTCGCTGGTCTGTGATAATGATATCCAAATTGTGTTTTCTGGAATCCATGGGAACATGTTCCACAATCTGCTCTTCAAAGGCAATGGCAATCTTCCGGGTGGTCTCGGGTAGTTTTGCAATCAATCGATTGTAAAATCCCTCTCCAAACCCGATGCGTCCCCCCTTTTCATCAAAGGCAAGCCCTGGAATCACCGCAATATCAATATCTTCCAGGGATATTTTTTTACAGGTATCCGGATTAGGCTCCATGCGGTCAGATGAACTTTTCTTCAAATCCGCATCCAGATCATTAATTCGAAACAATGAAATGGCGTGCTTGGATTCGGAGAAAGCTGGCAGGACAATTCCCTTTCTTGCGGCAAGGCTGATGCGAAGAATCTTGTCCGTTGCCATTTCACTTGCCCGGCGCACATAAAGAAGTGCCAGTTCAGCTTCCAGGAAATTGGCAAATTCCAACAATTTTTCTTCAATGATTTCCTGTTTTTTTGCCATCTCATCAGAAGAGAAGACTGCCAGCCGTTCTGATATCTCAGTTAAAATACTTTTTTTGCTATCTTTGGTCTCATGCATATATAAAACACTCCCGCTCAAAACAGTTTCCTGGAATATTATACACCCCGAAACAATTGTCAATATTCAATAATGATTGACTGATTTCCACCGCCATGATATTTTTTTTAAATTCATTCAATTAACTAATTAATAATTAAGTGCTTACATACCACACACAGGGATTGAAATGCTGGAAATAAAATATGTTAGGGAAAATATATCCCTAATAAAAAAAACACTTGGCAAAAGGGGCAGTGCCCTTGATTTTGATGCCTTTACCCAGGCAGAAAAAAAAAGAAGGGAGCTTCTCCAGGAAATTGAAACCTTAAGACACCAACGCAATGTGGTATCAGATGACATTGCCACCATGAAAAAATCGGGACAGAATGCCGATGCCAGCATCAAAGAGATGCGCACGGTGTCAGAGACCATAAAATCCCTGGATCAGGCCCTGGCAGACATAGAGCAAAGCATCAACCAATTCATGATATCCATGCCCAACCTTCCCCACCCCGATGTCCCCCAAGGACTCACAGAAGATGACAATCGCCTGGAACGGCAGGTGGGAACCCCCAGAAAATTTGATTTTCCCGTCCAGGCCCACTGGGACATTGGAGAGTCACTTGGTATTCTGGATTTTCCCCGGGCCGCCAAAATCACCGGTGCCCGATTTCCCCTGTACCTTGGCAGCGGTGCCCGGCTGGAACGTGCCCTGATCAATTTCATGCTGGATCTCCACACCAATGAACATGGCTACACAGAAATCCTGCCCCCATTTATTGTCAATCGAAAAAGCCTCACCGGCACCGGTCAGTTACCCAAGTTTGAGGAGGATCTTTTTAAGCTGGAAAATTCCGATTATTTCATGATTCCCACCTCGGAAGTTCCCCTGACCAATATTTACCGTGATGAAATCCTCACCGAAGATAAATTACCCATTAAATTCACCGCATACACCCCCTGTTTCAGATCCGAGGCCGGTTCCCATGGCAGGGACACCCGGGGACTTATCCGTCAGCACCAATTCAACAAAGTAGAGATGGTGAAATATACCGCCCCGGAAACCAGTTATGCGGAGCTGGAAAGCCTCCTTAACAATGCTGAGACTATTTTAAAACGACTGGAACTTCCCTACCAAGTGGTGACCCTTTGCACTGGAGACCTGGGTTTCTCAGCGGCAAAAACCTATGACATTGAGGTATGGATGCCGGGACAGGATACTTACAGAGAAATATCCTCCTGTAGCAATTGTGTGGATTTCCAGGCCCGCCGGGCCAATATTAAATTTCGACGTGCCGGTGTAAAAAAGCCGGAACTTGTTCATACATTAAATGGATCAGGTCTTGCCGTGGGTCGGTGCGTGGCCGCCATTCTTGAAAACTATCAACAACCCGATGGCTCAGTTAAGATCCCCGACGTCCTGGTACCCTATATGGGAGGCAAAGAGGTTATCACCAATGAAACCCGATAATTTTCCCAAAGAGATTCAACCCTATCTTGTACCGGAACCCAAGGGCGAGCTTTATTATCAATGTCTGGGATGTTCCGGGCAGTTTTCCATGGAAAAACTGCTTTACGTCTGTCCCCAATGCGGTCAGGTACTGCTCATTGAGAACAAGAATTTTGAAGATCTGAAAAAAATCCCTGGAAAAACCTGGCAACAAATTTTTGATTATCGACGGATGCTCAATATACCAGCGCTTAAGGGAATTTACCGGTTCCATGAGTTTATTGGGCCCACCCTGCCCCTTAGCTCCATTGTATATCTGGGTGAAGGCCACACCCCCATGGTGGAAGCCAATGCCCCATTGCAAGAAAAAGCAGGCGTTGCCTTTTACTACAAAAATGATGGTCAGAATCCCAGTGCCTCCTTCAAAGATCGGGGCATGGCCAGCGCGCTTTCTTATATCAAATATCTCATGGATGAAAATCTGGTGTCCGATGTGATTGCCGTATGTGCCTCCACCGGTGATACCTCGGCTGCTGCGGCCCTTTATGCCTCTTACCTGCAGCCCCACATTAAATCTGCGGTGCTGCTGCCCCATAAAAAAGTAACGCCCCAGCAGCTATCCCAGCCCCTGGGAAGCGGTGCCCGGGTCTTTGAAATTCCCGGCGTATTTGATGACTGCATGAAAATCGTTGAAAAGCTGTCAGAAGAGTACCCCGTGGCCCTGCTCAACTCCAAAAATGCCTGGCGGATTCTGGGGCAGGAGTCCTACTCCTATGAAATTGCCCAGGATTTTGACTATGATATGAAAAACAAGGTGGTGGTGGTTCCCATTGGCAATGCCGGGAACATCTCTGCTGTGATGAACGGCTTCCTGAAATTCCATAGCGTAGGCATCATTGATGAACTGCCCAAAATCATCGGGGTTCAGTCGGAACATGCAGATCCGGTGTATCGCTATTACCTCGAACCGGACGCTGACAAAAGGGTTTTTAAACCCATCACTGTGCAACCCAGTGTGGCCCAGGCAGCCATGATCGGAAACCCCGTTTCCATGCCCCGGGTGATGCATCTTGTGGAAAAATACAATGCAACTGCCGGTGAAAAACGAGTTTTTGTCACCCAGGTCTCAGAACAGGAGATCATGGACTGGGGGCTTGAGGCCAACCGTAACGGGCACATTGCCTGCACCCAGGGGGGGGAATGTCTGGCAGGTCTGGTGCGTGCCGTAAAACAGGGCATTGTCACCCGGGATGAGACAGCCATTGTGGATGCCACAGCCCATTCCATGAAATTTTCCGGATTTCAGGATCTTTATTATACCCAGAGTATGCCCAAAGCCTATGGAATTACCTCAAAATCAGAACTTATTAACACCCCCCAGTTGATACTGCCAAAGGATACTCAAAAAGTTCCGGCCCAGGGGGCTCCATTAAGTGATGATGATTTTAAAACCTTTGCCAGGGATATTGCGGGTCGTATCGCATCGGAACTCAATCTCTAAAATAGAAGTCATAGGGTTATAATGAAACGATCAGGGCTGCTGGTGGTTGTCATAATTTTTTTTACAGGCATGATAGTATGCCCTGATCGTTGTTATCCCACCACACGTGTCCTCAATACTGCTTATAAAACCTTCACCATTGGTACCTGGCAGGGTACAAATATCCTGTGTGAGCCTTACCAAATCAAAAAGCATGACTGGATTTATAAAATTTTCAAAAAAAAAGGGAACCTCTCGGAGATGGATTTTCCCCTTTTTCTGACCATTTTTAAACATCTGAATCCCCACATTTCCAACCCGGACACCATCCGCCCCGGCCAGGAGATTTCCATTCCCCTGAAAAAAATAGATCCCCGTGATTCTTCATATCGACCCAGTGACAAGGTCATTGTTCCCATTCTCCAGATGAGTGAACTTTCTAAAAAAAATGAACCCACTGAAAATAAAAACTTGAGTCATTTTTCCTGGAAACAGCCTCTAAAAACCAGATCAGTGCCCCATAGATTGTCGTCAAAGAGCCTTTTCTTACAAAACCAGAACATGGAAAAAATAAGGCGATATGCTGCCATGATCCAAGGGCAGGTGTTGGACACAGGAACTTATTATCTGCCCGGCCCCCGGAAAAAGGATATAGCACTTAACTTGTCCTCTACTCCCATTGTTCAGCTGGAAGACAATTCCAAAACAATTATCTTACCCCATGACTTTCCCCAGGCCGATTTTCTCAAATCCTTTGATGGATTCTGGGATAACATCTCATTCATGGATATGAGCATGGTGGAGAAAAGATTTACAACCAGCCCATCTGTATATGTCATTCCAAAGGAGCAATCATCAGCGCTGGCAATGCTGGTGCAAAAAATCAAATTTGATCTATTCCCCTATGAAACCACCCTTCGGATGCACGGGGGCATTCAAATTTCCATTAAAGGTCATCGAGTGCCACGAGATAAACAACCAGACCTTTTAATTTTTTTGGACGGCATTTATGGTAATGCATTGACCATTCTAAAGCACCAGGGATATGCCATTCTTTCCATTCCTCCAGGTGATCAAGTGATGGATATGGGTAAAAAATTGTTTAATGCGCTGGGTATCTCAACTATGGTAGACCCTGTTTTCAGAAACCGTAGCTCCCGTCAATCCATGACCATTCCTGGGCTTTTTGTGGAGGAAAAAAAATTTTTCCTTGCTCACAAAGATCTAAGTCCTGCTCTCCAAAACTTTTTTGCCAAAAACAAGGTACAAATTCTTCAAATCAATGATTAAAAGGGGCTTGGCTCTAACGTCGGCCACTTGCAATCAGTGATAGGTTCTGTTGATATTTCAAAACCGTATGCAATTAAATCAATATGTTGCATGACTCTTGAAGGTTTGGATACTTGTATAATCAAGCACTTAGAGCAAATGTCAACAGAACCTAAAATTCATTTAAAAATATATTTATTCAGCAATTCTAATTATGACACTTGATGGCTCTCCAAACTGCAAATTTACGGTTTCGCTCAACGTAAATTCAGCACGTTACGCACCATGGTGCCGTTTGGAAATCCATAATTAGAATTGCTGATAACTCATTTATTTATGATGTTCTGGCAAATTGAGCGTGCCATCCTGTTTCTGGTTGGGGAGTTCATGATAAATAATCTACCCGTTTTCACTTAAAATATGCTGTAAATACTGACTATTAAGTTTGAAAGTGGGTAGTTTTATTCTTATGAAGTCCCTTGGTGAGTTTTAATATAACCTACATGGCTGTAAAACCAGTTACAGCGAAAAACGAAAGTCTTTTAATTCCAGCATGTTGCTGAGACTTTCATATAAAAAACCTATGACTTATTTATTTACACTTACTTAGAAATCCATGCTCCGCTGGGAATTCTTCCCGATCAATGAACACGAAATCAAAAGGTGTGATTGACCGGGATTTAGAACTCAACTTTAAATGGCTTCGACTGAGGGGCTACAGTTTAATTAATCCATTAATTCACTGTGCCAGGTATAGTTATTGTTTCAACGACATCACCACATCCACCATTGCTTTTCCAGGTAACGGTTATTGAAAGCGAACCGTTTTTAGCTTCATCTGTAGTTGGATCCGCATCAGAAATGGTGATCTCATTTACAATCAAACTACGATGAGCCAGAATATAATCAGCGTTATCAATGCCTCCAATGCCATCCCAATTAATTGATGTCTCACTGCCGTAAAAACTGCTGCTTGGATATTCATAACTTGTAACACCACTGGTAATTTCCCCAGCGTCAACAGATACCGTATAGGTTGATCCAGCAGACAAGGGGTTATAATTCACGTCACAAATTAAAATTTTTACAGTATCGGAATCATCATTCTCAACGGCAAAACTATCTTTGTCTATCCGAATATAAGGGCTCCCTGTAATCAAGAAATCCACCTGACGAAATAAATTTTTATTTCCATCCCAAACTGCATTTTCTCCATCCCACTGATCGTTTGCACTACGATCCTGATATTCATCTTCCTCAGGGTTGACACTTATTTCGGAAGATGGGTCGAGCTGCCCAATGGTGGTCAAGGGTGTAGTTTCTGTTCCATCATCCCATTGGCCATCATCATCATAATCCCGCCAAGGATCATCAATAGTATCAAAAAAGACTTCTCCATCATCATACACACCGTTAACCGCGTTGCCGTTGGAGCCATCCACAAAACTTTCTTCACCCATGGTAAATACCAGCACATTGCAGACCCCGTCTCGTGGATTCCCTGAAGGAAGAGGGTCGCCTACCGCTGTAAGTCCACCAAATTCTGAAATCAACGCCAAGTTATCCTTCAAATCCATTTCCCAAATTTCCGGCACCACATCCTTGGGCACTCCCTGGGTACGAATGGTTGTCGTGGCAGCTCCTGTGCCACCATCTGTTACCCCAATGGGATTGACCGCCAGCCCTACTTCTGACTGGAAACTCACCGTATGCCCATCAAGCACATTATAATTACCAAATCGATCGGCCAGCCAGGCAGTAATATTCGTTTCTACCCCGACACATCCCAGACCACCCATATTCCATCCCGGTTCTCCTACAGATACCACAAACCACTCATCGGTGACCACACCTCCGCCTATGGAGATAATGGGAGTAGTTGCGGAAATAGTTGCACCATCAGATGTTGTTATGCTGGCAGTAATGCTCACCGTCCCTGCTTCAAAGCCGCTATGCAATGTCACTTCAGCCACACCACCGGATGTACCGACAACCTGTTTATAGGGTGTAGCGTCATTTGATTCAAGATATTCACTTCCCAGCATGCCGGACACCATGGTGACTAAAACATCGACATCCTCGGCCGGATTACCGTTAACATCCTTAACATTAAACGTTAGCACGGCAAATTCCTGGCCACCGGTTCCCCGTACTGTAATTGGGTTGGCTGATACCGAAGCAAATTCAATTGAGGCTGCCTCTGCGGGTTGAATCTCCAACTCTTCGGAGTCTGACACAGATCCGGAACCCGCAATTATTATTGCAGTACCCGGAAAATTAGCCGCAATAAATGTGACCGTAGCCACACCCACAGCGTTAGTAGTGGCGGATGATGTGATGGTTCCAAAGGCATTATCCTGAAGCGTAAAATTAACTGTGGCGTTGGGTACTGGATTGCCCAAAATGTCCGCCACTAAAGCAGCAACTGATGCAGTTTTTGTAACGGTAATCAAGGTGGGGTTCACAGATACTGTAATGCTGTCAACAAATTGATCTTTAATTGTTATTTCAAGAGGGGCACTCGTCACTGCACCTGATGCTGCTGTTACATTCACCGTTCCAGTAGAACCTCCAGCCTCAAAATCAGCTACAAAAGTTCCATCAGCGGCTGTCATACCTCTGGCTGTTGTGCTGCCCAGTGTTGGATCATCCAGAACAAATTCAATCTCCTGACCGCTGAGTCCATGACCACTGGCGTCATATACCACTGCGGTTATAGTAGTTGTGTCATCCGGATTTAACGCTGTTTGCGCCGCTATCAGCGCAATAGCAGCCACTTCATCCGTTGACCCACCGCTATCAATCACTATTTTTTGAAGAACCTCAATGCTGGTGGTGTTGGAAACGCTGTTATTGCTGTTCAGGGTAGCCTCTAACCAGTCAACACCCGGTACGGCACCAGCAATATAGTTCACAAGGGCAATACCACTGTCATTGGTAATCCCGGAATCGGCACTCAAGCTTGACCCACTATTATTTCCATTATCAGTAAAGGTGAAATTAATCTGCTCATTGGGAACAGGATTTCCCCTGCTGTCCCGCAATATGGCATAAAAATCAATGCTTTCCCCGGTTTCAATGGTGCCATCATTAGTAACTGCCGGTTGCAGTGAAATATTCATCAAGGTGCCAGGGGTAAAATTGATCTGAAAATTCGTAAGAAATCCATGGGCGTTGGCCGTTACCAGAGCTGTTCCAGAAGAGGTACTCCAGAGCTGGACCTCGGCAATACCATCACTGCGGGTCCATGAAGTGGCTGTGGACAAGGTGCCAAGTGTAGTTGAAAAATCAACATCCACAGCAGGCATGGGAATGCCGGATTTATCCAAAACTTTGGCCCGCAGGGTGACTTGCCCCTCACCATCAGCAGGGATAATAACACTGCCGGAACTGAGCGAAATGGATCCGATGGATTCGGATAAGGGTGTCTCTTCGATGGAAATATTTCCAGACAGTGTGGAAATACTGTTAGTTTCAGCAAAGGCATTGACCCGGACGGATGCGGCCACAGTACCCGATTTTACAAGGGCGGTGACCTCACCGTTTTCATCGGTTTCACGACTTAGGGGAGATACGGTAATCCCCCCGATTGTAGTGGTCAAAGAGAAAAAAACCATTTCCCGGGCCATGACATTTCCCTTGTCATCTTTAACTCTGAAGGTGACAAGGGAAGTTTCCGGTTTCGATGAAGTGGCTGTGCCCGCAACGGCAATGTTGGACGGTTCCACAGAAACTGACTCAATTGAACCAGTAGCCTCCTGTGCCAGAGGAATTAAAACCATCGCGGTTAAATCGGTTCCTCCCTTTAACACGGTTGCAGTTACCACGTCTTGGGTGCTGCTACAACCATTGGACGTATACACACAAATGGCTTGCCCATTTTCTGTCAATACAGATTCCGTAAGGGTTGCACCGCATTGGGACGTAAACTCCACCGTTGCAGGTTGATCAAAGGGATTTCCTTCTCCATCAACAAGATCCGCTACAATTAAGGCGGTGCCACCATAGGAAAGAGTTTCTCCAGACGTCAGACTTGAAGAGATTAGACCTCCCTGAAACAAGCCATCAATAAAAACCCCCAGGCGTGTGGAGTCCGGCACGCCTATTTGAAAGGCAAAAGGTGTTTCTATTTCATAGTCCCCGGACTGGACTGAAATCTCACCGGCTCCGGTGACACTTTCTCCGTCCGCACTGACAGCGACCAGCTTTATTTCAGCCACCCCATTGCCATCGGTACTGTCAGTGCCATCGGCAGCAACAGAGAAACTTCCCTTGGTGGGGGTTGCCGTGACCAATTTACCCGGTGCAGGATCCCCGGAATGATTATAGGCCACGGTAATCTGAAGAATCCCAGGATTGCCATCACTGATGGCATCCGTCTCGCCTCCAGTTGCCTCATTTATTAGTTTTACAGAAAATTTAAGCTCGTTGGTATCCGCATCTGGATCACTGGGAGATCCCGATGATCCACATCCAGATATGGTCAAAAATAACAACAACAAACTACAAACAAGCACCATCTCAAAATGGATTACTTTTTTAAATTTCATCTTTAAATTACCCTCTCTTAGTCAATAAATATTACCAAATTATAATATTATTCAAAAACCTTACAAGACTCGACCCTCAACACATTTTCTTACAATATCAATTGTTTTGGGGTTGGTTATAAGATGGGCCACTATACGGGAATTGAATATATATTATTGTTAATTCGCTGTAATTAATGACTTGATTTTTACATCAAAAAAAATTGCTTCAAAGTGGCCCATCTTATGACCATCCCCATTATTTTTATGAAAACCCGGTAAGAAAACCCCAGAGTCTTTAGCTCAGGAGTTGTTGACACGAAGCGATCAGTTCAATTTTAACAAGTGTTACCTTGCCATTATAAAAAATTTTATATACTTTATAAAAAATAGGTAAAAAAACGGCATCCTTCATATGACCCCCAAAGTACTTTACAGTCTTTTGGGAAAAGCCCCTACAAATGGGGAATGATCTAAGAAAGCGTAAAGTACTTTTGAAGGATGCCAATAAAACTCCTGAATCTTTAGCTCAGGAATTGTTGACATTATTTTTTACAATTTAACAAACAATCGTTTTAATTACAAGTCTTTGAAGGCACTTTAGATTAAACATCTATCTGAGTGGGCCATCTTATGACCAACCTCGAATTCTTAAACAGGCGACTATGATGGAGATTGCTCATGAAAAAAAAAATACCGTATTTTTTAATATTACTCCTTGTGATAACCGGGTGTGTATCCCACAAAAAGGAACAGATAAAAATTGCCAGTGCCACCAGATCACTGGGAGAAGCGTACATGGCCCAAGGCAACTACATTGCAGCCCTCAGAGAACTTCTCGATGCCGAAAAAATAATACCCCTTGATCCATTTCTTCAATATGATCTGGGGTTAGTATATATGGCCCGAGAAAAATATGATCTGGCAGAAAGTCACCTGAAAAAGGCCATTGCACTAAAAAATGATTATACCGCAGCCCAGAACAGTCTCGGGGTTGTTTTTATGAAACAAAAAAAATGGGATGCGGCCATCACCCTGTTCCAGAAAACCGCTGACAATCTGCTCTATGGCACTCCCCACTATCCCCTCTCCAATATGGGATGGGCTTTTCTGGGAAAAGATAGCTTAAAAGAAGCTGAAAAAAATTTTAAAAAAGCGTTGAAACTCAACCCAAATTTTATCAATGCCATCCACGGTCTGGCTACGACCTACTTGGCCCAAAGCCAGATAAGCATTGCCCGGCAATTACTGGACAAATCTATTTTAAAATATCCAGATATCCCCATTTTCCATGCAGATCTTGCAAAAGCTTTGGAAAAACTGGGACTTCGAAAGGAGGCAAGACAATCATGGCAGCAGGTAATCAAGCTTGCCCCTGAAAGTGAACTAACCAAAGAGGCTGTAAATGAGCTAACACGATTATCTTCAGGCTTTGACGATTTGTGATGATGTTCTTTAAATCCATAATGTTTCACCCCAAAAATCGCTATGGCTGAATCGGGTAAAAAAAATGGGGTTGGTCATAGGATGGGCCACTACACAGGAACCGAATATATGCTATTGTCAATTATCTGTAATTACTGACTTTATTTTTAGGTTAAAAAAAATTGCTTCAAAGTGGCCCATGTTATGACCAACCCCAACCAAATGAACTGCTATCATTATTACCCTCGGTTCGATAGCCATCATAATATACTGTAATCTAAATAAAATTTTATTTGGATTTTTTATTTGTTGTTTTTGGCCTGGTTCAAATCGGGGTAACAGTTTCTAATACCTTTCAGTCGCTTTTGCCGGGTCTAACACCACAATTTGATTGAAAGAGCGGGCAAAAGTGTTACCTGGATATGTGCTCTTTTGAACCAGGCCTTGTTTTTTTATATTATAAAAAAATGGTCGAACCGATGGTTATTAGAGCTACTTTTGTCCTTTTTGCTCAAGCTGAACAATGGTAGGGGTAAGAAAAATAAGCAATTCATTCTTTTTTTCACTGTCTATATCGTTCCTAAAAAGATACCCCAAAATAGGAATATCAGACAACAATGGAAAACCTGTAGTGCTTTCTGTGCTACTCGTTTTAACAATCCCACCAATGACAATTGTATTCCCATCATTTACCAATAATTCCGTTGTCGCTTCATTGGTGGAAAGGGATGGAATTCCATCAGTGACGGAATCAATATCATTTTTTGTGATATGAAGAACCATGCTAACACGATTGTCTGGCGTTACTTGGGGCTTGACCTCCAACAGAAGATCAATACTTTTAAATTTTACCGATGACCCTCCGGTATCGTCCCTTTCGAGATAAGCATATTCAAGTCCTTGCTTGATACTTGCATTTGTATTATCTAATGTTAAAATTCTCGGAGAAGAAATAATTTTAGCATCGCCCTTGGCCTCGGCTGCGGTGAGTGTGGCGTTGATTGACAAAGGTGTCCCGAGAATACGATTGAAAGTATAGCTCAAGCTGGAATTAGATGCTGCCGGGTAGTTCATGGCTACATCAAAGCCATAGGTACCACCCAAATCGCTTCGATAAACGTCCTGACTGGACACCCCCCAGGCAATTCCCAAATCTCGGGAAAAATTTTTACTGACCTCCACCACCCGGGCTTCAATCATAATTTGGGGCGTGACCTTATCTAATTGATAAATTAAATTTTTTGCATCGTCTATTTTTTGACGAGTATCAGTGATGATAATCATATTGGTACGCTCATTCGTACTAACGGTACCTCTGTCCTTGGTAAGAAGGTCTTTTAAATGAATTTCAATATCCTTTGCCTCGGAATAATTAATGGGAAGATACTCTGTAATTAAAGGCTCCAGTTCCTGTTGATCAGATAGTGCACGCTGTTTTGCTACCATAGCCTCCTGTTTAAATTTTGATTCTTCTGTCAAAGTCTTCCGAGTAGCAATACGGATGATATTGTCTTCCTTTTCCTTACCAAGGCCATTCATTTTTAAAATAAGATCCAGCACCTGATCCCAAGGTACCGGCTGATCAAGGGCAAGGGTGACATTTCCGGTAACATCCTTATCAATGGCAAAATTTTCACCACTGATGGTTCTGAGAATACGAAAAACATTCTTAATATCCGTTTCATAAAAATCAAGACTGATCTTCTCGCCGGTGTACTTGGAAGGCTTTTTTATAGAAGACAGTGCCTGATCTGGAGTCTCCATTGACATGGCTGCAGGAGATGAATTCTCAGATGATGCAATAGAAAAATCCATATTATCATTGATCCCAGCTTCGGGCAAATTCACAGCAGGTAAATCAGGAACCTCATTGCTGGAAACCAGTTGCTCACTCCCCTTGTTCAGCACAACCATTGCCTGCTTAAATTCCGGCACCGTTACCGGAGCAGGGTCAAAAACAAGGGTCAACAAGTTTGCATCCCGGGTAATGCGGTAGGGAACTCTATGACGTAACTGTATCAAAATATGGGGAGGGCTATACTCTCCCTGGGATTGAACGGGAATAATCCGTTCCACAGCAGAGTTAAAATAGGTAGTAATCAAAGGACGTTGATGATATTTTGGGATTTTTGTATTTTTCAGGAACAACTTAATTTCGTTTTCGTTATCCCGCTGGAGATCATATTCCACGGGATTCCCTGTTTTAATAAGAATAGTTGAAACGCCTGTTTCCGTGGTGGTAAAATTAATATCGGTCAATGAAATGATCCCACCGGATACCATGGCGGAATCCAGCGAAATCTCCCCCTGTAAATTTTGATTATTCTTGTCCGGTACTGGATTTGTTGAAATAACATCATCAAGGGGAAGGGCCTCCTGGGTGAAAATAACCGTGTTCCCCTTATCATCCATGGCAACAGAAAGACTTTCATCCCCATCATCAATGGCGGTTGCCGGGGCATGGGAGTCAAGGGCCTTAATCTCCGGAGATGGCACGGAAAAAAGAACTTGAAGCTCCTTTGCCAGCTCAATCACCTCATACTCAAAAGCCTGTTTCACCAAAATTTCAATCCTGACGGTATGGGCATCTTCAGACACGGGACGTGCAGATATAAAGGTAACAGGCCCAGATTCGGGAACTATATCTTTCACATTTCCACCAATGGCTGTTTCAGGCAAGTATAAAACCACCCCCCGGGGAACATCCTGTTTGATGGCAGTGTAAACAAAATCTTCATTGGCAGTCAATCGTACGCCCCTTTGATCGGACAGAGAGGCCATTGAGATCAAAGTTTTTTTTCCCTGGGCATCTGCTTGAACCGCAGTGTTTCCCTGTTGTTGTCCTGCCACACACCCCCATAAAAAAAACAAACTGCTGACCAGCCATCCTGTTTTAACAAGCCATTTCCATGGTCTTTCGGAAGTTTTACCCATCATATCCCCTTGTCTTCCGTTTTATTCAATTTTATCTCCTGGGTACGTGTAATCATATCACCCTTAAAATCCTTTACCTGTTCATGCACTATAACCCGGTCTTTCCCGATATTTGACACCACACCACCATTTTGTCCAATATAGGTACCAACCAATACAATGTATCCTTTACCACTGGCCTCCTCCACCATGGCCACATGCTCCTTACCCCTGGCAACAATGGCAACCAGCTTCATCTGACTATAATCAAGCCGTTCAAGGGGGGTTTTGGGTCTGGCAGGTTCCTTTGTCTTGACTGGTTTATTTTTAATTAAAGGAATAAAGGGGTCTATTTTCCCTTCACCGCTGTATTTTGTCAGTTCAGGCACAGTCTCTTTTTTTTCAAGCAAAGATTCCTGAGAGGCCGAGACCGGAAGCGCTTTTGTTGCTTCCTGTTTGTCAATTCTTTTTTTTCCTTTTCCAACAGGCACAGGTAAAACCTTGGTTCTGGAGGGATCAAGAGGCATTTTAAAAGCAACGGTAACACTCTCTATTTCGGCCACTGGTTCTGTTTGTTTTTCTTTGCATGCAAAAAAAAGAGTGAACAGCATCAGTAAGCCGATAACACGTATTGTATTTTTGAGGAAATTTATCATCTATTTCTTCTTTTTGCCCTTACTTTCTTTTTTTTCAACAAACATATATGTCACCGCCGTGCAGGAGGTCAACAGATCGCCTTCCTGCTTACCCGGCATCATATTAATATCTTTTATATTCACAATACGATGGAGCCTTGACACCTTATCAAAAAATTCACCCACCTGATGATAACCGCCCTGCACCTTTATATCCAGCGGGATTTCGGCATAATACTCTGTCTTGACCTCGGCCCGGGGTTGAAATAAAATAAATTCCAGTCCGGCATCTTTACCGGAATTTGAAATATCCGTGAGCAAGTTGGGGATCTCTTTTTTATCCGGCAATGCTGCCATGGCTGAATCGAATCGAATCTGGGCTTCTATCATTTTTTTCTTAAATTTACCTAAAAGTGCTGCTTTGCTTTTATAAACATCCAGTTGCCCCTTTAACTGTACATGTTCAACTCCCAGCCTTTTCAACGTTTCATGCCTTGGCATATAGAAAAAATAATAAAACACACCCATCACCCCCACAAAGGTAAGAACGCAAATCAAAATTCGGTGCATTGGGGGTAACGCCCCTACCTTTGCAAAAAACAGCGCACTGCGCTGACGAATGAGATTACCAAATTTATTTTTTTCTTTGAACTTCATTTCTTTGCTGGTTTTCCTTATTTAATCATAAGTCATAACTTCTCCCATTTGCCCTCACATCATATACTCAATGAAAGTTTAACTCGCACATGAAGCATACAAATGAAACCCTGGGCCCATGGATTAGGGAGTTCATGACAAATAACCTACCCAATATTCACTTAGAATATGCTGTAAATACTGAATATTAAGTTTCAAAGTGGGTAGTTTTATTATGGTGAAGTCCCTTATTTGGCATCAACTGCATTTTTAGTTTCCATTTTTTTCTGGCAAACCACTTCAAAGGATTTAACCCGAGCACTCCCTTTTATCTGTTTCATTTGAAGGGTCTTTAGATCAACCCCGGAAAAAAGAGAAGACCCTTCAATACGGGTCATGAAGTCCGCAACGGTTTTATTATCAAAGGCAAGTCCCTTGAGCACCACACTCGTTGCATCGGTTTTCAAACTGTTGATCCACATTCGCTCTGGAATTATCAACTGGGTAAGGGTATCAATGAGCCGAACAGGATCTCTTCGCTTTGCCTCCAGAGAGGCGACAATACCAAGTTTTAACTCAAGATTCTTCAATTTTTTCTTAATTTTTGTGACTTCATCTGCCTTATCTTTATATAAAACAATCTGATTTTTTATCTGGGTAATATTACTGTTCAGGTGATCAATTTTACGATCCACCCACGTCGTATAGTACAGCAGACAGAGAACAACCAAGACCAGCATAAGGCAAAAAACAGAGACCTGACGCCTTATATTTTCTTTTTTCCGTGCAGCCCGAAAGGGCAAAAGATTAATACGTATCATTTATCATCCATTTTTCTCAGGGAAAGCCCCATGGCAATGGGGGCCTGGGCTCGGATAGCATGGAGAAATGAAGGGGAAAATTGCTTGTGATCCACACTGATCCCCTGAAAAGGATCAATGATGGAAACACTTGCAGAGAGTTCCACCGCCAGAAGATCCGCAAATCCATTCATAAATGCACCTCCCCCGGAAATAATGATCTTATCAATATCTCTGTCATTTGATTTATTTAAATGGCTTTTAACTACGGCTTCGATTTCAGAACACCACATTTGAATATAATCAAAGCAAATTTCCTCCAACCTTGCCTGGGATAGTTTAGCATCGGGGATTCCGTCAAGGATTTCATCGGCCCTTCCCGGTGAACAATCAATTTCCGCCATGATCTCCCCCCGGATCTGGGCCGTTCCAGAGGCACTGTCCCGCATCATCATGGATTGAGTCCCATGCAGAATATTTAAAGAGGTTTTGGAGCATCCCACATCAAGCAGCAGCGCCATCTCATTCTCTGTGGGTTGATAAATGGATTCATAAATATTTTGCAAGGCAAAACTGTCCACATCGATAATGCAGGGGTTCAACCCGGCCTGATTAATAAGGTCAATATATTCAGCAACCAAATCTTTTTTAACGGCCACCAGAAGGACATTCATCTGGTCATCGGAAAAATCACTGGGCCCCAGTATCTGGAAATCAAGATTTACATCATCAATATCATAGGGAATATACTGTTCCGCTTCCGTGCGGATTGACGTCACCAATTCTTTTTCAGGTAAAATGGGAAGTACAATAGTTTTAATCACCACAGAGTAACCGCCAGTGGAAATGGCGACATCTTTATGCTTTATTCGATGGGTTTTAAAAAGGGCACGAATAACGTCTGCCAAGGCATCGGCATCCATGATGTGCCCCTCATCAATGAGCCCGGATGGAATGGGGGTCATCCCCAGTTTTTGGAGCACGTGACCTTTGGAGGTTGACTTGACGACAGCCACCTTGATCCGTGAAGAGCCAATATCAAGACCCACCAGTTGATCTCTTTTACTGAAAAACATAGTTCCCAACTTTGCCTGAAAGAATTAATTCACATCGTGATGTTTAAAACCAAATGCTTCTTAAAATGTTGATGATGTACAACAAAGAATAGACATATATTCAAAGGCCATGCGCCCATTTATATGCAGAGAAGGTTGTCCATTTTTTATGTTTTCTATTGATAAGCCATTCTATTATAACTATACTTAAATAATTAGAATAACATTATCGAATATGCATTTTAAGTCAAGCACAATTGTTGTTGGAGACTTTTTTTTTAATGATTCAAACATACCGTACAGAAAAAAGGCCCTTTCGGCTGGTAAAATTTTTCACATTTTCCAGCCTGGTGGTAATGTTCACGGCAACCATTGCACTTTCTGCCATAAATACCCACTGGGTAAAGCGTATACTCCAGCAAAAAAATGAAGAATATGCCCATCTTCTGGTGGAAAACCTCAACCACCAGGTTTTTTTACAATTTATCATCCCAGTCGTTTTAAAATATGGCAAGGTTCAGCTCAGGGAGAAAGATCAGTACACCCGCATGAACAGAGTCATCCGCTCCACCATCCACAGTTTTAATGTGGAGATGGTCAATATATATGATCTTAAAAATATTATTTCTTACAGTCTGGATAAAGATAGGATCGGAAAAAAACAACCCATTGGAACAGCCTACGACAAGGCCGTTAAGAATCAATCTACTTCAAACTTGGTGCGAACTGGAAATTTTTTACAACTACTTCTGGGAATTCCCAACACCACAAAAATAGTCACCTTTGCCCCTCTTCGGGCCGAAAAACCCCTGTCTGCCATCTCAGGTCCTGTGCTTGGTGTAATGGAAATTGTTCAGGATGTATCCCGGGACTATTCAAAGATATTTAAACTACAGCTATTGATTATCACCTCGTGTACCTTTATCATGGGATCCCTTTTTTTTGTGCTTCGCTTTGTGGTAAAACAAGGGGAAATCATCATTGAAAAAAGAGCGGAAGAACGCCTGAAACTGGAAGAAAAACTGCAACGAACAGAACATCTTTCCGCCATTGGGGAGATGACCGCCGGGGTGTCCCATGAAATTCGAAACCCCCTTGGCATCATTAAAAGCTCGGCAGAGCTGCTGCAAAAGAAAATGACAAGGCTCAAGGAATCCACCACCATTGTGGACATTATCCTGGAAGAATCCATTCGTTTAAACAATATCATAGGAGATTTTCTTGACTTTGCCCGCCCCATGACACCAGATCTAAAGCCCTGCTCCATTGAGGACTTAATTGAAAAAAACCTCCATTTTATAATGCAACAGGCAAAGGAAAAAAAAATTGATTTCAATAAACAAATCCAGGATGAAATCCCTTTGATCATGGGCGACTTCAACCGCCTTTACCAGGCTTTTTTAAATATTTTACTCAATGCCCTACAGGCAACCCCACCAGAAAAAACCATTTTAATCATCCTTTGCGCTGACAAAATCCATGTACACTTAACCATACAAGATGAAGGCCACGGAATTGACTCAGAGGATCTTAAAAAAATATGGACCCCTTTTTTCACCACCAAAGAGCTTGGCATTGGCCTTGGCCTTGGCATTGTGAAAAATATCATTGAATCCCACAGGGGAACTATTCACATTGTAAATGCCCAGCCCGCAGGAACCCGGGTGGACATTGCACTGCCCATCACGGAGGCGTAACCATGGACAAAGTTCTTATTGTGGATGATGAAAAAAATTACCCCACCATCCTTGGAGAGGTCATTAGAGAAGACGGGTTTGAACCTGTTGCAGCGTCCAGCGGATTGATGGCCCTTGATATTTTGCGAAATGAACCCATTGATCTTGTCTTAACCGATGTGATGATGCCGGGCATAGACGGCATTGAACTCCTGGCACAAATCAAGGAACTCAACCCTACCCTGCCGGTGATGGTAATGACCGCCCACGGCAGTGTGGAACGGGCCGTGGAAGCCATGGAAAAAGGTGCGTTCACCTATATCTTGAAACCCTTTGACAATGACACCCTGGTGGCCCATATAAAAAAGGCCATTGCCATCCATGAAATTGTTAAAGAGAACTCCCGACTCAAAGAGGAAATTTCCATCCGCTATAATTTTGATAACATCATCGGGAAAAGTAAGCCCATGGAGGAGCTTTACAATGTAATCCGAAAGGTGGCCCCCACCAGTGCCAGTATTCTCATTGAAGGGGAAAGCGGCACAGGTAAAGAGCTGGCAGCTCGCTCCATCCACTACAACAGCACAAGAAAGGATCATCCCCTGGTGGCGGTGAATTGTTCCGCCTTTGCAGAATCCCTTTTGGAAAGTGAATTATTCGGTCATGAAAAAGGTGCCTTTACGGGTGCTGCCAATATGAAAAAAGGCAGATTTGAACTGGCAGACCAGGGAACCCTCTTTCTGGATGAAATTGGAGAAATCCCCACCAATATCCAGGTAAAACTGTTAAGAGTTCTCCAGGAAAAAACCATTGAAAGGGTGGGAGGGACAAAGCCATTGAAGGTGAATTTTCGCCTCATCGCCGCCACCAATAAAAATCTGGAAAAAGAGGTGGAAAAGGGAAATTTCAGGGAAGATCTTTATTATCGTCTCAACGTTGTTAAAGCAGTGATGCCTCCCCTGAGAGATCGGGACGGAGACATCCCCCTGCTGGTGAACCACTTTATCCATAAATATGCCCATGAAAGAAAAACCCAACATCCAGTGGACGGAGTGAATCCCCAAGCGGCAAGGCTGATATTTGAATATTCATGGCCCGGCAATGTAAGGGAGCTTGAAAATGTTGTTGAAAGGGCTCTGATTCTTGCCACAGGCACCACCATAACCGTTGAAGATCTCCCCATGAAATTGCAGTCTCCATCCGCATCTGTGTCTTCAATGCCCCTGGAAGGGATACCGGAAAATGCAGGTCTTGCAGAAACCCTGGCTGCAGTGGAAAAGCGTATGATCAAAAGGGCCATGGATCTTTCAGGTAATGTTCAGACCAAAGCCGCCAAAATATTGGGAATTGGAAAAAGTGGGTTGAATCAAAAGTTAAAAAAACATGGATTGTGAAAATTTACCACGACAGGCCGGATTTACCCATGGGGGTTTAATAATTTGAACTCACCCCCCAAAAAGTTCAAAATCATAAACTATCAGAATATACTGGTTAAATATATTAAATTTCAAGTAGTTAAACGATACGACAAAGAATAGGTTTTTTTTTAAGTTCAAAATCTTGAACTTTAATCAATTTTTGCTTTAACCTTCTCCATGACCAAAAGTTTTATGCATACCATGGACACACGATATAACTACTTGATTTTAAATACTTTTTAAAAAATAAAATTTATTTATCACAAAATAAGCCCCATCATAGCAAACATGGCACGCCATGTGCATTATATAAAATTAAACTAACCAAATAAAGTTGGTTTTTCATCTTTTTCCTCCTTTAAAAAAGGCCCTCACGGAATACCGTGAGGGCCTTTTTTAATGCACACAAATGTTTAATGCACACAAATGATAAAAGAGTCAAGTACGCCCTTTGACAGCAGGCAGCAAGAGGGACAAGATAGAAAAATCAAGCGTTGGTTTTACCAACCCGGGACTGGGCAATGGTGGCGTAAATGGACTGGGCATGATCAGATAAAATTTTATTAAAATAAACCAGACTCTGATCATCTGCACCCGCTTTTTCTGCCAGAAGTCCCAGATTAAACAACGCCTCATCCTTTAAGAAAGAACTTTTTCCCTGAACCACAGCTTTAAACATGTCAGTGGCCTTGTCATCTTTTTCAAGCATCTGACAGGTATGACCCAGGGCGACCTGAATGAGATTTTCCATGATGGGATCATGGGAAAAATCGGCCAGCACCTCTTGATAAAGGATCAATGCCTTGTCAAACTTTCCGGCATCATAACAAATTTCTGCAAATCGCGCCCTGCCCATTTTACCAGCACTGGTATTGGGATATTCCTCTATCAGTTGATTCAAATCTTTCTGCACTGCATCATAGCCCTCAATGGGTGTCATCTTACTGTAGGATTCAAGGGCCTGGGTCAAAAGGATGGAGGCTTTATCATCAGAGGAATTGATGCTGTAGATTGTTCCAGAGATAATTATAATGACGGCAACAACAGCACATGCAGCCCAGACGAATTGCTTTTGATACTCCTTTATAAGGGCCACCCCCTTGTAAAGAGCCTCTATAAATGGGTCGGGTTGTTCAAGCTCTTTTTTACGCGCATTGGAAATTTTTTCTGACATTTTCACCTCTTTAAAATAAATTTATTTTAACCAAACAAAGTAGAACTACAAATTCTTAAAAATGGGGATTGGCCATAACATCTGCCATGCCTACCACAAAAGACTTTTAAAAATCCAGCCCTGATCTCCATCGGCATGCTCAACATTAAGCCATTCTCCCCGGATTTCAATCACTTTAAAGGGAACTCCTTCTTCCACCGTAAAGGCAATCGTGGTATTGGTGCCAGGGCCTGATCTGACATTACAATTATCCTTAAGGGTGATAACAGACTTTATTTTTTCCACAAGGGCATTATGTATCCAGGCCTTATCCCCCTCAAAATCTTTAAAATGAACCCACCCCTCTTTTTTCTCAAGCACAATCAAGGGGTAATATTTTTCCACCCGCCACAAAATATCATAATTGGTGCCGGGCCCCGATCTGACATTGGCAATCTTGGAAGTAACAGCCAGTCGCTCCTGGGCAAAAACTCCTGTGGGTAAAACCATAAAGTGCAAGAGTACCATGGTGGAAAAAAGAATTCCATGAAACCCATTATGAGTCAATTTTTTGAACATAGATTTAATAACTTTCATCTGTGCCTCTCTAACTGCCATGGCAGCCCGGATCGCCTCCATAAAACATTTATCCAAATCCCAGAAGTACGCCCCCCTGGTAAAGAAGAAATGAGGCCATCCAGGCCATGGAAGTAGTATATAAAAGGTTAAAGCAGGCCCAACCCGCAGAGGTTTCCCGCCCGATGGCAAAGATGGTGGCAAGGCAGGGCACATATAAGAGCACAAAAAGCATCATGGAAAGTGCCGTCAACGGAGTCATGCCCGATTTTTTCAATGCCGCCTTTAATGCATCGGACTCACCGTCACCAATGCCGTACAGAACCCCCATGGTGCTCACCACCACCTCCTTGGCCACCAACCCTGTCACCAGGGCAACCCCCGATCTCCAGTCAATACCCAGGGGGGCAAACAATGGCTCCATGGCCCTTCCCATCCCGCCAATAAAAGAGTGTTCCACTTGCTCCTGATTTTTCAATTTCTCCAGCTCTGCAATTTTTGCAACCATCTCCTGGGGGGCACCCCCATCACTCTCTCCCCCAGCATCGGACATGGCAATATCTGCCTGGCGGCTTATTTTTTCAATGTCGCCCTTATAATCCATGGAATAATTTTCCAGCCGGGGAAAGGTGGACAAGGCCCAGATGATGATGGAGCCCACCAGGATAACACCCCCCATTTTTTTAAGGAACATTTTGCTGCGATCCCACATGTGAATCATGAGACTTTTCAGCATGGGAACCCGATAAGGAGGCAGTTCCATGACAAAGGGGGCATCCTGGCCCCGTAAAATAGTGGATCGAAAAAGTCTCCCCGACCCAATGGCCACCACAATACCCGTAAAATAAAGGCCAAAAATAACCGATCCAGCCCGGGAACCAAAAAAAGTCCCGGCCAGGATAATGTAAACCGGAAGCCGGGCGGAACAGGACATAAAAGGAGTAATGAGAATGGTGAGGATTCTATCCTTTCTATTTTCCAGGGAGCGCGTGGCCATGATGGCAGGCACATTGCAGCCAAAGCCCATGAGCATGGGAATAAAGGATTTCCCATGCAGCCCCACCATGTGCATCACCCGATCCATGAGAAATGCCGTCCGAGCCATGTAACCGGTATCTTCAAACAGGGCGATACAGAAAAAAAGGATGAGAATGTTGGGCAAAAAAACAATAACACTGCCAATGCCCGTCACAATACCATCCAAAAAAAGATCTTTCAACAGCCCCGGGGCCAGGAGAAGATCAAGCCGACCAGATAAAAAGGAAACCCCGGATTGAATCCATTCCATGGGGTATGCCCCCAGAGAAAAGGTAAGCTGAAACATGGCCCAGATGAAAAAAATAAATATGGGAAATCCTAAAAAGCGGTTGGTGAGTACCAGATCAATGTTTCTGGACATGTCCGCCCTTTTCCGGGGGGAAAGGGTCACCACCTCTTTGACAATGCCAGCAATGAATCCGTACCGATCATCGGTGAGGACAATTTCCGGATCATCATGAAAAATGTTTTCCAGCCGGAAACGACTCCGGGCTGCCAGTTGCGTTATCTCTTTTTCAAGCTCCGGGGAGAGTTCCTCCAGACTTTTTTTCACCACCTGATCCGATTCCAAGAGCTTAATGGCTGTCCAGCGCACCGGATGGGGATGATGTCCCTGGAAATTTTCCTGTAATACGGTTTTCAACTCTGAAATCAAGGACTCAATGTCTCTGTTGTACTTGACTTTACGCCCGGATTTTCCCCCGGGAAAGGACTCGGCCGCCTGAATGGCTGTTTCCACCAGCTCATCCATGCCTTGGTCACGATTCCCAACGGTGAAAATAACCGGTACATCAAGGAGCATGGACAGACGTTCGGCATCAATGGAGATCCCTTTGGATCTGGCAAGATCTGCCATGTTCAGCACAAACACCACCGGACGATCCAGCTCCATGATCTGCATGGCAAGATAGAGGCTTCTCTCAAGATTCGCTGCATCAATGATGTTCACCACCACATCGGGCTTTTCATCCAGAATAAAGTCCCTGGCAGCAATTTCTTCAATGGAAAAAGGAGTCAGACTGTAAGTTCCGGGCAGATCCACGATCTTCAACTGGTACCCATCCCGCTTCAGGGTTCCTTCTTTTTTTTCCACGGTGACACCCGGCCAGTTTCCCACCTTCTGGCGGGCACCGGTGAGATTGTTAAAAATGGTGGTTTTGCCAGAATTGGGATTACCGGCCAGGGCCATGGTCACATGTTTCATGGATGTTTCACCGACTGCACATTCTCAACCATTATATCAGCCGCCTCTTCCACCCGGAGGGATACATGGTACCCCTTGACAATGATCTCAAGGGGATCCTTCAGTGGCGCGTATTTTTCCACATAAATATGGGTTCCCCGGTTAATCCCCATCTCCAGCAGGCGCCTGCGCAAGGTTCCTGCCCCCCCCACCCTGACAATAACCCCCTCCTGGCCCTGCTTCATATCGCTAAGAGCCATTTTTCTTCCCGGCAGTCTTCCAGGGCCATGCCCGTGTGCAAGGCAGGGGTTCGCATCCATTTCCGGTGGGGCAGGCTGAACCAGAATTTTTTCAGCCAGTCCATGGCAAATGGCAAAACGGCTGTCCCCTGTGGCCACCACCATCTGCCCGCCTCCCTGGGAGGATACCACCTCAATGGCATCCCCGTATCTGAGCCCCATGGAGGACAAACGCATCTGGGCTCTTCTTCCTCCGGCAAAGGATTTAATGATACAGGTTTCTCCCTGGCGTGCCCGGCACAAGGGCATCATCAACTCCCGGGTTTTAAGACATTTTGAACAGATACCATAAATTTCCATGCGATGCTGGAGCATGTGAAATCCATAGGCAGCAGCCACATGGGCCTGCTTTTTTTCCAGCACTTCATCCTTGAATTCAAGGATATCACCACATTTGACACAGATCATGTGGTCGTGGTGCATCCCCAGATGCCGGTGTTCATACCGCCGGGGCCCGTCCTCAAACTGCACCATGTGGGCAAATCCAAAACGACACAAAAATTCCATGGTCTCTTCCACAAATTCAGTGTCCATGGGATTTCCATCGATCTTAAGCTGGTCTGTGATTTCCTGGCAGGTAACGTGCTGTTCTATTTTTAAAAAACAGTCCAGCACCTTGAACCGTTTCTCAAAGGCATCCACCCCTTCTTTTTGAAACAACTGCTTAAACTGTTTTTTTTCTTGTTCATGTCTGTTATTCATACACATAATCCTGTTGTTAATTCAACTCTCCGCCTTGGTTCCAGCAATTCTAATTTTTGCATTTTTTTAGGGATGGTTTCTGCCTTGGCTGTTATCCCATTCCGGAAATTAAATGCATAAAATAGCTTAACCAAAAGTTCATCAGCATGCGAAGCATGTCTGTTGCAACTTTTGGTTGGAAGGTGAGCGCAGCGAGTCCTTCCAACAAATTATTACAAGCATGGAAAGATGTCAACATGAACCACAATGAAAACAAAAGCAAGAAGACCTTAAAAATAGATTGTCCTCCTTTTATCAATACCGCCCTCACCATCAAAGGATGCACCATTTCCAACCGGCTGTTACTGGCTCCCATGGCAGGTCTTGGCCACATTGCCTTTAGGGAACTTGTGGCGGAATTTGGGGGATATGGCCTCCTTTTCACCGGAATGTGCAGTGCCAAAGCCGTGCCCCAGGAAAATCCGGCCGTGTCCCAGGTGTTTAAATGGCGTACACAAGAGCTGCCCCGCCTGGTGTGCCAGATTTTTGGACCCGATCCCCTGAGCATGGCCCGGGCCGCACAGCGCATTGAAAAAGAGGGATTCTTTGGTGTGGATCTCAATTTTGGATGTTCCGTATCCGCCATTTGCAAAAAGGGCAGCGGTGCCATTCTTCTTAAATCACCGGATCTTGCCGTGGACATTGTTAAAGCGGTTCGGCAGGCCGTGGGCATTCCCGTTTTTGTGAAATTTCGTACGGGGTGGGAAAACAATGTCACAGCCGCTGTGGACATTGCCCAAAGATTTGAGGATGCCGGTGCCGATGCCCTGGTGTTCCACCCCAGAATTGCTCCAGATCGACGATCCAGACCCCCCTTGTGGGAGCACATCACCCAGGTAAAAAAGGGTGTTTCCATACCTGTTTTTGGAAACGGGAACCTGTTTGAATGGTCAGACTGTGAAAAGATGTTTGAACAAACCAGATGTGATGGATTTTCCATCGGCCGCATGGCAGTGGCCCGCCCCTGGCTGTTTGCCCAGTGGTCCCAAGGATTTATTCCCGATGAACAGACCGGTTTTAATGCAGCCATCAGGCTGACACAGCTATTGCTCAAATACCATGATGAAAGAACGGCTGTGAAATTATTTAAAAAATACGTGCCCTATTTTGCTGCTGGATTTAAATTTGGCCATGCCATCTGCAAAGAAGTTCTCAAGGGGGATGAGATCACAGAAATCCAGGATATCATCGCCACCCTTGCCGCAAAAAAACCAGAAACTACCCTAAGACCCAATCTTCACCTTTTTTCATAAAATTTGTGGCAAGGAAACCCCTGAGTCTTTAGCTCAGGGGTTGTTGACGATTTTCCATGAGAGCGGACAATTTCATCATCAAAGGACGAATCTGCTCCTGGTGCTCCGGGGGTACCATAAATACTGGAGCCCGGCAGTTATTTAATATATATGCAGGAAGGGGAGACAGCGCATCCTTGTGTCCAGATTCTGCCTGCCATAAGATCATATCTGTAAGATTTCCAGAAGTCCCCCGGGCATCCATATGCTCAACCACCTGCTGGAATAGATTATTCAAGGTAAGAACAAATGGGGGCATACGAGCATATCCCACTTTCTGACATGTGACCTGGGAAATAAGCATACGACACCCCAGGGGTCTTTTTTCATAGATGGTACATGCGCCCTGTTGGAGCAGGGGACACTGCCCCCAGGCGGGGTCATTTTCCTCTTCGGGAATCTCTCGTCCTTCAAGGCAACGTGCCGCCATACTATTTATGGTATATTCCGGTTGGAACCGTCGCGCACTGCGCCCTTGATCAACCTTTTGTGCAAGCTTAATTTTTTCCAGTTCACCCATGCCATCCATCACAAAAGCATACTCCAGGGATGTCATGGTGACATTACAGGTGCAGCAAGATGCACAGCCCTTTTCACACACGGCCCCATGGCCGTGGGTGTATTCATCATGGAGTAAATAAATCCGGGCCAGCACATCACATTTTTTTTCCATGGTAGCTCCTTTCATTTGTTGACTTTCCACCTGTTTTTGGCATGCTTTCATTTGGGGTTGGTCATAACGTGGGCCACTTTAAAGCAATTTTTTTTGATCTAAAAATAAAGTCAGTAATTACAAATAATTGACAATAACATATATGTAGTTGTGAAATCGACATATCAAACTACCCGACACAACGAAAAATAAAAGTCTTTTAATTCCAGCATGTTGCTGAGACTTTCATATAAACGGGCATGTCATGCTGGACACAACGAATATTGGGTCGTAGACGCGGAGCCAAATGATATCATGCCGCCCCCCCCCGACGGGCAATGGGCCCGGCCGGAACCGTTAGACGGCACAATTGGCCGGTTCCTATTACCCATCGGGGGGGGGCTCTGCTGAAGTTGCCTGGAAGTTTTATTTTCTAATCAACATACATGGCTGTAAGAGCAGTTATAACGAATGTACAAAAGAATGTTAGAAATATCTACTCTTTCATATAAAAAAAACCTATAGGGCTTACGCATCATGGCTATTTTTTTACCATACATTAAAGGAGACGCATCATGACAAGCACCGTATATATCACGGATTTCAAAGCTACATCCAGAGAAAACCTTCCTGAAAAACTGGTAAGATTGTTAGAGCAGAGCGGCATTGATGGGGTGTTAAATAAAGAAGACCTCACCGCCGTGAA